>Ga0116229_10002692_pt1 | contig 28886 bp, 26 predicted proteins | sample S1TSphgellanicum_3_FD_87313 | JGI IMG/M metagenome (GOLD analysis project Ga0116229, IMG submission 87313) | Host-associated microbial communities from peat moss isolated from Minnesota, USA - S1T2_Fc - Sphagnum magellanicum MG | ecosystem: Host-associated > Plants > Peat moss > Unclassified...
ATAATAGCAAGCAATAACCTATGATAAAATAACCAATATTAATTTAAGGTAAAATAATTTAAAATAACAAGAAATAATTTATGATAAAAATATAACCAATGACAATTTATGATAAAATAATTTTAAAAACCAATAATAGCTTATGATAAAATATTCAAGAATAACCTAAAGTAAAATGATCAATAATAGTTTGAGATAAAATAACCAATAATAGCCTACAATAAAATAACCAACAATAACCTATGGTAAGTGGTTTAAATAGCCAAACATAGCTTACAACAAAATATCCAACAATAACTTATCATATAATAACTAAAAATAATTTATGGTAAGATAACCTAAAATAACCAACAATAGTCAATGGTAAAATAACCTAAAATAGTTAAGAATAATTTATGATAAAATAGTCAACATTATCTTATGATAAAATAGCCAAAAATAACACATGATAGAATATCCAATAATATCCAATGGTAAAATAATTTAGAATATCTAATAATAGTTTATAATAGAATAACCAACAATAGTTTAAAGCAAAATAACCTAAAACAACCAACAATAACCTATGCTATAATAACCAATGATAATCTAAAGCAAAATAGTTTAAAAGAATCAACAATAACCCACAATAAAAATAACCAACAATATCTTACGATGAAATAACTTAAAATAACCAACAATGGCGTACGATATAATAACTTAAAATATCTTATGGTATAATAACTAAAAATTTGTTAAGAATTTCCCAGGATAACCAATAGGCCTACGATAGAATAACCTAAAATAACCTATGGTAAAATATCATAAAATAACCAATAATGGCCTATGATAAAATAACCTAGAATAATTTATGGTAGAATAACTAAACATTATCAAGAATAATTTAAGGTAAATAAGAATGTGCGTAATGATATGTGATGACAAAAAAATATCATTCATTTAAACAATGGTTCAATGGTTTAAAACTTATTTTTTAAAACCTAGAGGTGAAAGGACGTGAAAGGTTCAAACCTTCACACTTACACCTTAAGTTGGTGTGCAAAATGTTTAAATGGGCTAGGTTCCTAATTTAGGCTAAGTAACTTAGTGAAGGTTCCTGGGTGCTTAGCCTAGGTGACGCGCTCCCAAGTCCTTAGTTAGTCCCAAGTTGGGCCTAAGTTACTCAAGTTGTGAAATTGTGGAGGACTTGGGGCACGCTCCCAACTTTTAGCACTAAAAGGGGTGGAGGGGTGTGCTAAAGTTCCAGGATGGGACTAGGAAGAGTGACAAGCTATTCACTTATTCAAACCTGCGTAAAACCAACTAATAAATTAGTTAATTCATTTTCTAGAGCACCTTTGGTGCTAGGACAAACCATGGGCAACTCTAGACTCACACGACTCACAACGGCCCAGACTCGAGGGAAGCCACCACCTTCCCCCATATAATATATTTTGTGCCTCTCCATGGCACCCACATTCAAATGGTTTTTTGTCCCGGGACTCCCAAGGAGGAGTCCCAAAATTGTCCTAGTTTGGACTCCCAAGACTTTGCAAGATCATAACTTTTTGCTCAGACTTCTGATCGGGATGAGGTCTGAAGCAAACTTGTAGATTTCCAATGGTGTGTCACACTTCACCTGCATGCACCGGGGTCGGTTCGGTTCCTGACTTTTAATGATCGGGAGTCAAACTACCAATTTGATTCCTGGCTTTGTTTTTTGCCATAACTTGTGCTGCATATGTCCAAATGGTTCATGCGAGGCCATTTCGACATCTACACTTCAATAACTTTCCAATGATATAGAAAACACACTAATGCGAGGTGTTTTGACCCCTGCAATCGAACTCTGAAGTTTTGGGAATCCTGGAGGACTCACAAGTCCCCATTTCGGGAGTGTGAGTTTCATCCTCACACACTCTCAAGGAGGGTTGCGACACTAGGTTCATAATTAATAATGAATGAATTTATTATTAATGATTTAAGTAATAATGAATTTGATTAACTATTGGTGGATTCAATTAGCTATTAATGAACTATTAATGAATTCACCTATTCGTAACAACTAATCCCTATTTATTAAGGGGTTGTTCATTTTCACCATGGTAAATTTGTTCAATTACACTCAAAATTTAATGAATCACATAGTGAATTTGGAAACATATTGGTATGATGTTAGTTTTTCACATTTAGAAGTGGTGATTTAATTTGGTGTTGAAAATATAAGACTTATATGTATATTGTAAGGTTTTTAATATATCATTGGAACATGTAAATTAATTTGAAATATATCCAATGAACAAAAAAAATTCAAAATCATTCATTAAACACCGTAATGTTTGTTTTTAAGCACAAAAATGACTTGCAAATGAATTTCAAAACTTTGATTATGACATTTTTTTTGAAATCTTTTACATAAACCTTGACATAATAATATTTTTAAAATTGATATTTTAAAAGATTTTTTTGAGGACTTTTGTGAAAATATTCTTGCAAAATTAATCCCTTAACTAAACAAATGTGATTTGTGTTATCCCATTGGCACCCACCTTGATTATTGGTAAACGTGCAACTCAAAAGTAGGAATCAACAAGGGCAATGTTCATGCAAACATGGTTTTAATGGCAATAATACAAATGTTCTATCTTGTTATTGACATGTGTTTATAAATTGAAATGATTTTGTTGAATGGTATAATGGTATGGATAATGCTATATGTATAGCTTGTTGTGTAAACATTTGTTGTGCGTTTAAAAATGCATTTTTCAACTTTTTAATGTTTTCAAATGTTTTTGTTTTTTTTGTGTTTACACTTGTTTAATATGATTTTCATTTCTAGAGTTACATATTTATCTATTTTTGTTAAATAAAAAGTACAATACGATGTTGTTGCATATGGATTAAAAATATATTATGCATTTATATTTGTTCACCATAAAGGTCCTGCATGTATGCCAAATACATTTGTACGTATATCATTCAATGTTCATTTAAAAAATAAAGTTAATTTTTATATTGTGTATCATAATCCAAAAATATATGTTTCTTCATCTATTTTTAAATCCAATAAAATTTGTTCAAAAGAAATATCTTCACTAAATCCCATGTTGATAAGTTTTTTATAAATTTTAATACTAATTTCACCATGGTTTGGCATACGATCTTATTCATCTAAAGGCAATAATTTTTTGTATGTTTCATTAGTTGTTTTGGATACTAAAATTGTACAAATTGGTTGATTTTTTTTTACACGTTCTTTTATGCTAATGTATTTGCATATCAAGAATTTCATTTCAAAGCATTATTTGATCAATTGTTAAATATTTATTTGCAAATCATTTAATTTTTTCATTTTTTGAAACACCAAATGGAGGAGCATTTTGTACCCATAATAATACATGATCATGAGGCAAACATGGTGATTGAAATTCGATTATGAAAAAATAATCCTTCACTTTACCAAATATCAAATCAGTATTTCAAATAAATTTATGAATTAATATTCATTATATGTTCATAATGTGCACAAGTGACAAGATCATTTCTAACAAGTTCCCTAATACTTAATGAATCATCTTTCTTTATTCCTAATTTTTCACCAATGTATTGATCATATAATTCTTTTAATGTTTTTACAAAAATCAACAAATTGTTTACACTTGTTGTAAATATCACAAATAATGTTAATGGGCCAAGTTGCTTAATCATTGTAAACACATCTTTACGAAGATGATCTAAATAATTTGGAAATGTTCTTATTAGATTCGATTTTTTATATCCTAAATTTGATTTCAATATTTTATTTAGATTCAATTTAGTTGAAACATCATTATCTTTTAAAACATGGTCTAACAATTTTGCTTTACAAATACGAATCCATGCATAAGATAATATGAATTATAATTTTGATTGTTTTTAAATATATATTACTTATATGATATGCAATTAAAAATTTTATACTAGTTAATTTTACTTGCACAATCTTTTGATAGAAACATGTAAGTGATGGTTTTGGATGCCCATAAAATAATGTTGAAAAATTGTATTATTTAGAATGTGCATCACAAAATAATCTAAGAGGTTGAGAACCTTTTCTAGGAACTATTATTATTGATTTATCATTATCATTAATAACATGTTTAGGATTTAAAATATTTTGCATTAATGTGTCTCTGCAATCTTCATCAACTTTTTCAAACATGTTTCGTTTTTTATTTCAAATTTTGCATCAATTGTGTTTCTTTTAATTTAGAGTTTCATTTATATTTGCGAATTCCATTAAATTTTGCCAATATGGTCTAATCAAAACTTTAAAATATATATATAATGGAATTTGGAAAAGTTATTGTAAAGGTTTTATCACTATGTTAAAACAAACATAACTTGACATGTATATGGATTTGTATTCTAATTTTTTTTCAAAAATACTACAATTGAACTATCATCATATGGTAATTGAGGCAATATTATTTGTACCAAATTTAAATTTGTTGGAAAATTAATAACATTTCCATGCATTCCATATTGTCCACACTTTTTTAGTTGGAATATTTGTGTGAATGTAAGACGTGGTGCAATCAAACATTCTTCAATTTTATTTAAAATTGGAACAAATTTAAATTTTGATTAATTATTTGTAATATGTTCACGTAAAATCATGTTCAATTGTTTGGCACAATCAATTTTCTTTTGAAAAGAATTACATATGAATATAAGATCTTCTATTTTTCATTTCTTAAATCATTAGGAAATTTGTTAAAATATAATTTAGAAACAAAATGAATTTGAAATGCAAAACACAATGTTTTAGAATAATAACATGCATGTCTAGCAATGTCTTCAATATCTTTTTTATATTTGATAATATTTTTGTCATCATTTTTTTGGTCAAGGTTTTTTTGGGGTTGTTGAAGTTAGATTTTCTTTCATTAATGGGACAAAATTATTAAGATGATTTTCATTTCTACTAGTCCCATTGAATGGTTTTAAAACATCTTTGTTAAGAAAATCACAACCCATATTTGTTTCTTTTTTATTCAAAACATGACATGGATTATTTTTACTTGTAGGACCAATGACATTATTTTTAATATTTTGTATGTTTTCAATTGGATTTAGTTTTTCTTTAATTAGAATAGGATTTGAAATTTTCTTACAAGTGTTAAATCAATAAGATTGTCTTTAACAATATTATCACATTTGACATTACATTTTATTACCATCATTTGATTGCCATCATTAAATTTTTTTTTGGACAATTTTTCTAATTTCACATGTTGAATAGTAGGTGGAACAATTGGTGAATTAAATGAAACATGTGGAAGAAAATCCATAATATTTTTAGGGTTTTTTGGTTTTTTTGTTGAAAAAGATTAATTTCATGAACATGATCTTCTTGGGATATGCATTTAAGATGCTTAAAACAACATTTAATTTGTGATGTGTTTAAACCTAAATATGGATAATTATGAATAAAAGCTAATGCAGTATCTTGTGATAACCATTCATGATGAATTTTTATTATTTTTACCAAATTTTTATTTAATTCAACATTCCAATTAAACTTTTTTGTTTATGTTGAACCTCATTATTTTCATTATTGATATTATGATTTTTTAAAATTTGTGTCATATGCATCATAAGTGTGAAAATTTGAAAATTTATCATGGGATCACATGTTATAGTAGGTTCAAAATTGTTGTTTGCATATAATATGTTTAAAACATGGCTTGCATTTTCATTTCCTATTTTCATGATAATTTGACAATTATTTTTGTTTCAAATGTGAACTGGATGTTGTAATTATTTTGATATTCAATATATGGCAATGAAATCACCCCACAATCCTCCATTCAAAGCATGTAATGACACTTTTTTGTATATAAGTAATTTCATCTGTTATTTCTCCATGATATAAATCATGAAATTTTTTTGGATTTAATTTACATTGACGATACTCCAATGTTTGAAGCATATTAATTGTTAAACATTTTTGTAAATAACACATGCTAGTTTTTTAGATTAATTTTGAACTTATTGAATAATTTAATAAATATGCTATTGAATCAAATAAATAATTTCTTACTTTATATTCAAAATTTTGAACTTGTTGCAAACCATGTTTGGCTAATTCAATATCTATTTTCATTATGTGTTATTTCCAAATTTCAATTTGATTATCTTTAACTTTGGGATTTGAAAATTATGTGAAATTTATCTTTGCAATTGATAGTAAACCAAATGAGAATTGAAATCAATCTAAATTGTCCAAAAAAAAAGAGTTAAAAGTTATTTAATTTTAATTTTTGTAATCCACCTAGTTTTTTCAATTAAAATTTATTTTTGAAATCAAAATTTAAATTTTACTTCAAAATATTAAAATCTTCACTTGAATTTTAAGAACTTTTTATTTTTATTTATGTTTGTCAAATCAATTTTAAAATTTTACTTCAAAACATATTTTAGAAATTATGTTTTTAATATTTTATTTTATTTTCGGTTCTTCTAATTAAATTATTTATTTATTTATACATGGAAAATATTTTTTCCAATTTTAGTTCAATTCTTTTCTTTTAATGTTATCTAAATAGTTCAAATGTTATCTTTAAAAAATTAAATTTATAGATTTTTTAATCAACTTTTTCAAATTTTTATGATATTTTTATATTTAAAAATATTAATACTTTGAGTTTTCACTATCAATGACAAGGTTTAATTTTCAAATCAAGCTGCAAGTTTTTCAAAACAAGTTTTTAAATCATCAAATTACATATTTAATCAAAATTCCCACAAGAAGTTGTAGATTCAAACAAAGTTCCAATTTCAAAACAAGTTATAATAAATACATATTCAAGTTTAAGTTGCAGGTTTTCAAAAATTAGTATATTATGTACATACAAAATATGTATAATAAATTTTTGTGCACAAAAACAATAATATGTCAAACTGTACAAATTATATTTCAAAATGTGATCTTTCGACTAAACTATTATTTGGACATATTAATTTGAATTACAAACTTCTTTTGCTTCTTCACTTTTTCCTTTGGAATTTTTTTCTAGTTCTTTTATTGCTTTTGTACTTTTTTTTGTTCTATTTTTTTTCAAGCTAAAGTAACCCATCACCTTTGTTGTGAAACTTAAGACAAATTTGCCTTCAAGTTTTTTTTCTTTAAATAGGCGAAAGAAAAAACTTTGATTTGATTTGAAATCTTCAAAATTGATGAGCTTGTGTCCAAGCCATGGCTTAATCCATGGGTCACACAATGTGTAATCAAATTCTTCACTATTGACTTGTTTGATTTTGCAAGTAATGCAAGGTTGAGATTGAGTAGAAACAATACACTTACAAACTTGGCAATAGTAACTAACATATCTATTTGTGAGAAATAGGAAATGACATTTTTCACAAATGTTCTTGAATCAAGTTACACCAATTGGGATTATCAATGTCCCCACAACTTGCAATCATAACATTAAAATCCATGGAATCAACATCCATAACTCACTTCATTATTTTTATTTCCTAATAAGAAAGTTTTGGACACATAAATAATTCAAATTTCAACATTCCTTAAAATTAGTTGTGAAATTTTGACCTCTATCCTCTTGTTGTGGATTTCAATCAACCTTTTAACAATCGTAGCATCAAGAGCAAGAATCACAAAGATGTTTAGTTACCAACTAATATTCACTAAACCAATAGCTTCCAATGTTTTGACCAACATTGTTGCAAGGTTGCTAGTATTATACAACTTAACCAACTACATGTATTGTGCATAGAATTCATGATAAAATGACAATGCATGTGCATTATTATAACCTAACCCATTTGCAACCCACCAAGATAAAAGTCTTGATAGATCAACCATATATCCTAGTGACCACTAACTCCATGGTGTTTAACTTTTCCAAATTTTCCCTTTGCATGAAACCTTGGACAAAATGTGTAGGGACGAAGCATAGGTAGACAAGGAAAAGGTCAATCTATTAATAACAGTAGTAAGCCCAACTTTTAATACAAATTCCCAATCTCTTCTTTCAAACTTGTTTATGAAAGTGACCCTAAAATTGAGGACCCATGTGAAGGACCCCACATTCAAGCAAGGGAAAAAGGTAAAAGCAAAGCTGAACCCTACAATTAGAATCATTATCAAGTATTTAATTGGATCTACCAAGTCACAGTGGATATATTTTAACCCACTTCTAAGAACATCCGCAAACCCATACTTGTTGACAATCTAACCTTCAAAACAAACACCAAACATTTTTTGTTGCACGTCAATGATGCCAACAACATTCACAAGTGCAATTCTTTTCTTGCTTGGGCTAAGTATTAGTTGAACCATACAACACAATTCAAAAACTTCCCAACAGCAACTTGATTACAAACAGATCAAATTGCTTGTACACTACACATTGTAATATGCACAACAAATAGAAAATTTACTTATATTTTGCACTAAAATATACACAAGAGACTAAAAACTTCATGAAACTAAAGCTCAATGTAGTTATGGAACACTTATAAATCTTTGGTGTGCTATGGTGTGCCAAAGTACAAACAAAAACTCATGAAAAGAAATCAACAACTCCAAAATTAAACTTCAAACAAGTGAACAAATGGAAAGAAGATTGTGAACAAGGCAAAATTCAAATTGCTTTAAATGTCACAAAACTTGTAGACTATAAACAAGACAAGCCAAGATGTTTAAAATAGGTTGTACTGAACTAAGGTTTCCCTTTAAATTTGGGTTCAAGTATACATAAAGTTTGTACTAAGTCTAAGGCAAGGTTTCTAATAAATTTATTGTTTACATCTAAATCTAGGGTTTGTATTAAGACTTTTGAGCTACTTGCTGAAACCTACAACAAAAACCTACAACTTACTTGCGAGCTGCAACAGTAGCAAATGAATTGGAGCCCTGGCAGAGTAGCAACAGTCAGGATGCAGCAGGAGGAGCTACTACAGCAATCCTCTGAGCATCTGGAGAAGGCTAGGTACTTAGGAGGAAGAAGAGGAGCCTCCTCCATTCATAGGATCTGAGCTCTTTCTAGTACCAAATCTAGGCAAGCTCAGTATTTTTCCAATGGAAATAATTCTGAGGAGAATAATCTGGCAATGACCCATCATCAATATAGCAAGCAAGTTGACTTTGGGCATCAACTCATGATTTGTATTTTGAGCAAAATTTATATATATAGCTTTAGAGAAATTATTTAGATAGAATATTGTGGCGGTCATTCTGTCTCTATTGCAGGTAGGCTTCTATTAAGAACTTATTTGTTCTTGCATGCATTTGTATTCATACATCTATGCTTGAACTGTGAGTAAATCCAGCGGCTGTTTAGCAAAGACCTACAAAGAACACCCAGTCTTTGAGATCAGTCGCGACATGTTTTCCATGACTAATAAAGTCTGCACAACCTTCCCATTGCTAAAATTAAGAAATTCCAGTTCAAAAAAAATTGTTGTAATTCCAAAATTCGACCATGAAAAATTAGAAGTTCTGGAAGATAAGCAATTAATGGACTGCTTTGTCAGTGTTGCATCCACATGGCCATTATAATGGCCAATCATTTTCAAATGGAATAAATTGTAGCTTACCTTGCTCAGAGGGACCCCGGGAGATTCACTGCTCAAAACTTCAACATCCCATATTAGTATGAGTACTGTTTGATCAGGCAAAATGTTGACTACATTGATAGATCATGGAAACTTGCCATGAAATCTTCCTAATACTGCCAGGGGGTTGCTAGAAAACAGATCCAGTATCAGAAATGGACACACCTGACAGGTGGTACAGGCTCTGCCACCTTTGAGAATAGAAGATCATGTTGACTCAGACCAGCAATGCCCAACCCTTGTAGGAACACAATGTGTTTTTGTAGACATTCGTCTTTGCAAAAAAATAAAAATAAAATAACAAGAAGCCTTTTAGATATATGTAAGAATTTGGTACTTTAGGGACACCAAATTTAAACCTAACTTCAATGTGAGAAGATACTAAAAACACAGCTAGTTTGAGCTACAACTTACATCTGATGCTGGCTAGCATGTTCTTTGTGCAATTGCTATTGTGTAACAGAGACATCAAAGCCTGTCCTCGGCACTTGTAACAACTCCTTAAATTCCTATGCAAAAGTCATGTGACATGCATTAACCCTCATCTCTTACTAATTGTTGAAAATAGTGTGAACAGCTGAGTTTACACCACATTACCAAGACAAAAAGATGATGAAACTCAAACCATTCTGTTTTTTTTCACTGACATTAACAACTAAAATCAAAATTGCAGACCTGGTGTTTGTACTTCCACCAAATGATAACAAAGAATCCAAAGACCACAACAAATGCAACTCCACAACCAGCTAAACTGCTTCTAGGTGCTAAGAATCATAAAACGAACATCTACATCAGTGAATAAGAGCAAATAATAGGAATAATAGTTACCTGCATGGTGCCATGACCAGTGTTCTGAAAAGTGGGAAAGGATTTATACTTGAATACAATCTCTTCAGGAGCTTACCCTTCTCTCTCTTTGTTGACTGCAATGTCAACATGTGACTGTTGGATGCCAATTGCACAATCTGCCACAACTTCATCAGTTCTTGATGGCATGGTATAGACAAGTATATAATCATCAATGTATCTAGCAAACAACACATTCTCAAATTACCACAACAAAATCTTCAATGAGCCTGATGTTTCTTTCAACAATCTCTATTGCAAGCTGCAGCAAATCTAGCCTTATGCAAATGAAATGATTTCAGCAACAGCCAGCTTTCCTGTCAACTCAGTGTAACAATATGCCAAGGAAACCGCAACAAGAAAATGACATAAAAAGTGGTTATTTTGCTAACTTTGAAAAAGAAACTAACCTGAGTATAACCAGAGGTCTGCATGACTTCATTAGTGACACCTGTTTGGTCAAACTGCTCCCATAGGCCTGTAATTTCTGGCACATCAGCATCAATCTCTTCCATAGGATTAGTAATTTCTGCCATGGTTGCCATTCTATATACCCATTTGGAACTTAGTGGGCTAGGCATCTTAGCCAGCCTCTGTGCAATGCAATTGATGGATTCTGCTTGAGTAGCTTCATCTTTCAAATCCTTCCGTCGTCTCTTGTTCCCTGCTAATGCTGCTACACCTGCATAGTGATTATAGAAATACTCTTGATAGCCATACTTTCCAACACCTAATACCAGATACAAATTCTTCATACATATACTTGGGGCCCCCCATCCCAATTGCACAATCTTAGGGATTCCATCATTAGTCCTGACCTGGCAGAGTGTAATCTGGCTTGGCACACTACCAGCAATTGAGGGGGCATTGGGGCTGACATCCAAGATTGTACCCAGACCACAATCACAAAGATTATCTGTACCTGTGCTGCAGCGAAAGCAAGTGAATTTCCTGAAACAATTGTTTTAGGTGATCAATTTCTTTACCTAGTCTGACAAAGACGTAGATATAGACAACTGTAGTATGCAGCAGCAGGAGTATTGCATCACTCTACAACTACTGATCCTCCTCCAAGTAGTTATTTTCACCCATCTGCATCTATTCGCATTTTGGAAACGTCTTGTCCACTCAAAGGAGAGATTGACCCACCTTGCTTCAACAACCAACTCATGTAAGTTTAGACTAGCCGTTGCCACATGAACATCGCATGTATGAGCCAAGCCCTTTGTCTCCAACTCGACTCTCAGATCCTACGACAAGGTCTCGGAAACCTCACTACACAGGTTCAAACCCTTTCCAAGATGACCTTGCTGATTATGAGGAAAAACATTTGTCACAGCTCAATGCAACAAAAAAGATGTATTCTAGAGCAAAGGCTGAGGTTATCAAATTGGTCTAAGAGCGCACAAGTGTCACGAGAACCTTGACAGAAAAGCAGACCGTCATTGAAGATTTGACCAAAGGACTTGCTGCACCAACAATTGATTGGAAGCAGACGATGATGGAGATAGGTGACCTGTGAAGGAATCTGGATTCTCTGCAAGTATTGCTTATTGAAGAGCAAGAGAAGGAGGCTGTATCGGCCAAAGAGCTAAAGGAGACGAGACATGGTCTAAACGAACTGTCAATTGAGGCTGAGTCATTGAAAGAAATTCTTGTAGAAACCTGTGCACTTAAAGACAAACTTGAGAATCAACTTCTACAGGCGTTTGAGGAGCTTAAGGATAGCGTACCAGCTGTTACTCAATCTTTGGCTGCCAATGAGGAGGAAGTGGAGACCTTGAAACAGTCGTTGAGAGAGGAGAGTGACAATGTCATGCACCTGACTGATGAACTTGCAAAAGTAGCATAAATGCTGCAGGATACTTAAGAAAGAGCTACATCTGGAGCAAAAGAGATGATAAAAAGTATGTCTACTCAGAAGAGACTTGAAAGGGAGTTGAAGCACACGGCTCAAGCTTTAGAGTCTACAATACAAGAAGCTGCTTCTTCACGCAGACAATTTTCTGCTGCAATTGATGTGACCAAGTACTTAGAAACTCTCTTGACTAAGGCCAGAGGAGCAACGCGGACTATCGATGCTGAGCTCACTGAGAAGTGCAAGGCAAATGCAACTACAAAAAAATAGTCATTTGCAATTCCAGCAACAAGCTTCCTAGACCTGAGCTTCCTCAAGATTTCTTGAGCTCAATCATCCTCGTCATCCTTCCTACCTTAAGATTTGCCTTTCAGACCCAATACCTCAACGGCAAATTTCAAAACCCAAAAAGTTGCCACCACCCCCATCTCACGCTTTAAAACAACTCATTACATTTTCTCGCCTAATCCACCTACTATGTTCACACTCTCAACCAAAATAAAAACCGGTTTCACTCTAAACAGTGTACACATTTTCACCAAATAAACCAGTTCATTTAATGTAAAACTAATTTGAATAAGGTAAAACTTGCAAAACTTGAATCCAATGCAACAGTCCTTGTCCCTGTGGGGGCAAGGCCCAATAAAAAGAATGAAAGTTCCCTTTGTATATGTGTATGTGAATGTTTAAATCCACCCAACATACAAGAATTGCAAAAACCCGGTTCATTATCATTTAAGTATAATCACATCATGATTAGTTTGTTGTATGGGTGCGGATGAGTTCAAATGACTCAAAATTGATATTAAAACATGATTTTTTTTACAACTTTTATTACATTTGTTTATGTGATGCCACTTTAGTGACATGTGAATCACAAAAAGTTGTGCTTATTGAATAATATGGATATTAAAAAAATTAAAATGAATCAAACAAATTTTCAATATCAAAGTTTGGTTTGAACAAAGAATGTTTAACAACTTCATTCAATAACATTACTTTCATGAAAGGCCTTTTAATTTTTATAATACAATTTATTTCATCTTCAAAATATTTTTTCGATTTTGTGTTTATTAAAATTTAACGTTTTAAAAAATTTCATGAGTCTTTTACGACATATAAATGTGATGCAATGTATATGTTGTTTAATATATATATAAAATTAAACTTGAAAATGTAACATGTTTCGGTATGATTTGAAATTATGATAATTTTCCAAGATGAAACAAAAAATTTATGCACTTTCACAAATTCATATTTATTCAAATTTTATTGTAAAAAAACATATGACCTATTGGGACAACTATAAATACAATAAATAAAAAATTCAAAACATTTCATTTGAAATTTTTTTTTTATGAAAACATATGTTTTTGAAAAAATGACAATGGTTTTAAATGCAAAGTAAACACATTGGTTCATGTGTTGTTTGCACCCGTATGCAATATTTAAATGTATTTATTTTCATAAATAAATAAAGGGAAGGCTTCATTGGACAAAGCTAAAGGGTTACACATGGTACGTATTTAACACATATGTAATACCTTCATTTGTTATTGATGACATCATGACCTTGGTAAGTAGGTGGGGGGTCATGCATATATTAACCTCATGTGTGGTACAATACCTTCATCAATTGTCAAGAATATCACAACCTTGGTTAGTCTTTTAAATAGGTAGGTTGGCAAGTAAGTAGGAGTAGGTAAATAGTCAAAAAGTAAGCTAGGGTGATTGGTGTGTTAGTTTGTGGGTAGGGGCAAGTGGTAGGTGGGTGGGTGTGGTTGGATTTAAAAAGAAAATCGAAAAAGAATTTCCAAGAAAAAATAATGTGGAGGAAAAAAAAATCAAACTATGTTGACATGTGTGGTTGGCACAAGAATGAAAACCAACAAAAAAATCATTGGCCATCCAATCACATACATCCCCAATTGGTGTAGTCATGGGGGTAGTTCATTTAGTTGTTGGTAAACATTGAATTTTTGTTCACTTTATTTTTAAAAACTTCTTGTGCTTTGAAAAACTTTTTTTTTCTAATGAAAGCTTGGTTTCTCAAATGCCATGGTTAGATGACTAATCCTATCTATGAGTGATGAGAATTTAAAGATTAAACTTTTGAGAATTAATGACACCATAAATCACATTTCATCACTTTTGTTCCCTTATTGTGTTTCTCCATATTAAAATTCTTCCATTTCACAATCAATTGTATACATCTTTGATCAATTGAAAGTGAGATTGTAATTTATATACAATTGAGTTTTAACAAAACCCACTAGTCACAAGATAATATCACATGCGAAGACTTTTGTTACAACCTTTTATGTATATTTGAACTTTAGCCATCATGTTAGATAATGATGACCAACATTTGCAACATAGTGATATGTAATCATTTTTCACATCAACATGGTGAGAAAATTCATGCAAAAAAAAATTGAAAAGTTCGTCATGAGTTTCTTCTTTAATTTTCATGGATTCATTAGAATTTTTTTGGAAATAAATGACTATAATTTTAGTTGCACAAGACAAAATTTTAATCGTAATGCACACATGCAATTACAAACCTTATAGTTGCTTTGGACAAAGGGCAAAAAAAAACCAATCACAAAAAACTCCACGTGGCATGTACAATCACTTGTATACTCACATATCACTTGCAAATGTGGGAATTTTTCATCCATTGATTAGTCATAGGACTATGGGACTACAAATACAACTACATAAAATATTGGGCACCATTTTTTAAATAATTAAATTTAAATGATTTAATATATTCTAATTCACATTTATTAGGTACATTTTAAATATTTATATAAATAATGTAATATAATAATTCATATTATTGATAATTTCATAAATTTTTAGCTTATGAGTTGTTGACACATGTCACTACCCAACAAGCTAGGCTAAAAACTTAATTTAGGTAGTTAGATAGGCCACCTAATTACATTAGGCAAGCCTAAGTAGGCACCTAGGTTAAATAGTTTAACTACGTAAAGGTACATATGACCAACATATCGTCATTGACCACAACTATGTCATTTGTGTGGTTTGATCTTTAAATTACAAGGATGGATATGAACTCCTTTGTCATCAAACCACCACAATTGATGTGAAAATATAGTGGAATGCATTCTATTTAGCCCATCTTCAACTTTAAATATTACACAAACATGAATTTCAATATTTCACATTTTATTGATATTTGTCCAAATGGAAAAAATTTAAGTTGAGTTGTACATTAATTTTGTTAAATTGAATTACATTTTGATGATGATTTGTTGGATTTTTTTTTTTTTTCAAGCCCATGATTTATAAATGAAAAATATTTTATGACTATATAATGTGATAATAAATAAATAATTTACCTCTCACATATTAATCCTTCATTTCATTACAAAAACATATTGTATAATGTGATTATAATATATCATAATATTAATTAATTCACATATAATTTTTTATAAATGGATAATATATCTATCACATTTCAATTTTATTTTATTTCTAAATATTATTTTTAATATTTATGATGTATACTTTTTTTATATTTTAAAATTTAATCTAAATCACATTTAGTAATGTTAAATAATTAATGAATTTGATGGAATTTTAAGTTTTATATTTTTATAAATATAATAATATTTTTAAAATCTAAAATTATGGTAAAAGTCTTATGATCATTAAATGATATATTTCTTAAACATCTTAAACCTTTATTTGATTCAAAAAAATCATATTTGATTATGATTATAATAAGTTATAATTTTACCACTAAAATTTAATTTACATGTATAATATATAATTAAATAATCATCATATATAATATTTATAAATAGATTATAACTTATATATATTTGTTTTAAATATAATAATAATTTTTTCAATGTCAATGAACAATAAAAAAATATTAATAAACATGTAAACACAAGTTGATTATCAAACAAATATTGTAATTCTGAAAATGTCACATATGTTTTAATCATCAAAATATTGTAAATGGAAAAATTATTAACCCTAGTTGCCAAAACAACTATGACCAGTTACAAAAATAATTAGGTTTTCATCCATCCAAGGATCCATTCACAATATTGGATGAAAAATGTGCATTTTCATTTTATTTTTCCATCCCAACATGTAATAGTCACAAATTATAGTCACATTTGTGACTTCATTCAATTATATCAACACTATAGTTGCATATGTGATTATAATAGTCACATATGATTACACACATTTATAACTAAAATGACACGTAGGATTGATTCAATTGTAGTTATAAAAGTAAATGATTTGAACATTCCTCACATTTATAGTTGTAACCATATGGTTGGAATGGAAAAGATTTCTTCTAGTGATTTCATTGAGTTGTGAATGCATGTAAAAAGAAGCAAGATTCTTTTTTTTCTTTTTTCATTCTTGCTAATTTTCACTATCACTACTTTAATAAATGGCTGCAATTGTGCTAAACTGATTCATCATTAGATGTATCAACTACGTTTTGATCCATCATCTACTTCACGTTCCTTTAATAAATTTGCTTCACCAAATTTTCAAACAAAAACATTGCAACTTGAATTTGCAAATTCCAAAGACCATCAATTAAAAACACTACTAACCTAACATAGAATATTTTGAAAACAAATCCTATTGGACATGGAATATGTCTCATAGGTTACAAGTTTGATTTTTAAAGATTTCAATGGATATCACTATTTATTTATTTCCCAAAAAAAACCTTTTAAGAATTATTTGATGTTGAACATCAATTGCAAGTACAATATCAATTGGCAAATTGATGGTGGTTGCATTTGGTCATGAAATTAATTAATTACAAATCCATTGAAAAATGTGTGTGCACATCACCCATTCCCTATTTATTCTTGGTCTTGAAACCCACTTTTGATACCTAGCTTCAAACAATAATATCTGTAACTTGATAAATTTTGCAGAATACCAAGGACCAAGGCAATTTGAATTCAAGTCTTTCTTGGAGTAAGAATATATACATTGTAAACCTTTATAGCATTAATGTGTTTTACTTTTCACAATGAAAAACCCATTGAAAGTACACTCAACCAAGATAACTTGTATTTAACAATTGCAAGTAAGATCATGGTTGATCTCAACACACCTGGAAAGAAATTAAGCCTATGAGGTAAATCTCACCCTGGAGTTGAGATTTCAATATTATGAAATTTGAAAACAAATCATTTTTGGAGTAAGAAATATAAAGCATACTTTCTGAACTTTTCTAGCATAAATATGTTTTTTCATAAAATGAAAAACCCATTAAAAATACACTCAACCATGCTATCTTGTATCTACTAATTAGAAAGATGAAATTCATGATTGATCTCAACAAACATGAAAAGAGATTAAATCAACTAGGTACCTCTTGCCCTAGTTCACCTTTTCTCCACAATTGTCAAGGATCATGAGCTGTGTACTTTACCATGCTTTCTATGTAAAACATTGTACACTTTTCTTTCAAACTATCTTACAAGAAATTTAAATGTTTTAAAGTCCTTGTAAGATAGCTATGCATAATTCGCAGATGACAGTTGTAAGTCTAGTACATGAGGATGATCATTGCAATTCGGATTTGTGCATTACTTCTATGTACATCATGCATCTAATCACAAGACTTTGCAATATCACCCTTCTGCCATATCATTGTTAGACTACTGTTGTTCTTGGCCTTCTAAGTAGAATTGCTTGGATTGATGAGTGATCGATATTTTAGTTGCCATAGGCTGCCCTGAAATAGTAGCCTGCAACTGGGATGCCTAGTTTGTAGTTCTTCACAAAGTCTGCCAACGAAAAGGACACCCGACTTGGAGGAACTTCCATCACCTTGTCAGATAGCCCCCAAGACTCCTCCTGGCACACATATAGTCATCAAAGTTCAAACTCTTAAATGAGAATTTCAATCGTAATAGACAACTTCAATATTTTCGAAGGTATGCCTAAACTCCATGAGAACAACCCAAAAAATACTCTAGATGTAATTTGAACATTCTAGTTGCTTGAGTAGCTTTTTTAATAACAACTGACTTCTTTATGTTTTGGACTATCATAATATGCAAAACTATTGTGAAAATTTGTCTTAATATGGACATGGTTTGAATTTCAAAAACACGACATCCAAGAAACAAACAACATTTGTAAGAACATAAAGGGGTCCCTTAGTGGTGTGAAAGCAAAGCCTTGGCCCCCAGTTGTGTGCTTCCACCTAAGATCTATGTGCTTGACGTGAAGGCAGGAAATATGAGAGCAAGCATTCATGAGCTATTTGGTTTCAGGAGTGACAAAATTTGACATAAAAAACTGCTACAGATAATGTCTGAAAAGCTGTGCAAGGACACACCACTAGCTAACTGACAGCTGGGATGATCATACATGTATGTACCTGTTTAAACAGCAGGAGAACATATCGATGCAGACCTTCAGGTGGGGCAGGTCCCATGTATGGAATTTTCTCTTGTCCAGTTTCCCATATTTCTGCAAGCATATATAAGCTCAAGATGTCAAAGACAGTTTCACATAATTTCACATGTTAAATTGTGCATATATACATTTCTAAGGGAATGAAGCCTTGAGAACCAGCACAGCAGCCAGAGGCATCTAGCTGCAATGGATGGGTACTTGACCTTGAGAAGCAGTTGTGGAGCCAGGGATATCGGTGACAAGCCAGTGAAGGATGTTACGGAGGACGGGATTGGAAGGGCTGGGTGCATCCGGGTCTACCATCGCCAATGTGTACTTGTCAGCATCTCCCCCAAAGCCACTGCCATAGAACTGCACACTGGGCTTGTTCTGAGTTTGAACCAACCGAATCTGCACACCGATAGGCAGCTCCACATCACCGTACAACACTCTCATGTCCAATACATTGTCAGGAAGTGCTGGCACGACCTCTGGCACCAAGTTCCCAGCTTTCAGCTGGGACAGTATTTGCTGTGACAAAGTACCACTAGCAACAGCAGCTGCTGCACCATCGGCTGCAACCATCTCATGACTAGAGCTTTGAAAATTCTCCTCTGCAGCTGCTGCATCATGGTGATCAACAGCAATGCATCTGCCTAACTTACTTACATGCAGTAAGCTCAAAACAAACGTAATCACAACTGTTAAACTCCGCAGAGTTACTACTACACCCATCGATGACAGCTAGCTAATTCTTGCAGCTCAGTGACTATTGGTACCTATCAGATCATGCACAATCACTTCTTACGATCTGCAAACCAAGCAAGCCTAGTGGTTGTTCCTGGCAGTAGCAAGAGTAACAAGCTCGAGGAGGCTAATGGGTCGAAGCTCAGGGGGGCTTATGGGTGCTCACACTAGCAACTACCGTTTGTGTGTTCAAAGAGGTTCTGCACTAGTCCTCAAATAAGTATGTTTTCTGTGGGCATCTATTTAATACTGTGGCAGGACCCAGAGACACCTGCTGCAGCATGCATTCAAGTGGCTTGTGCTTCTCTGCCTGCCATTCACTCATTCATTGTCTGATCTGATGGTTTTAAGTAATTGAATCAGGAAAAAGTTTGGTTGGTGAAAGGTTCTTGTTTTGTCAGTGGGGTGGGTGAAGAAGATTCAAGAAGGAGGTGGGTGGTGGTGGGCACTGGGCACAAACTTGCAGGTTTAAAGGTTACCCCCATAATTGTTCTACTCTTATGTTAGAGGACATTTCCAATGTTGGGCAGGTCTTTGATTTTGTCAAGAATATTTGGTACCAAGGTTGGTAGAGTTCTAGAAATCAAATTAACCTTTGGTTCCATTTCTCGACAAAAGTTTTCAGATCTCAAAACCTCCACTTGATGGTCTTTAATATTCTCAAAATTAAAAGAACCCCTGGTCCTGGGTTTTCAAAAAATTTCAAACAACTAACGATCTTGGGTAGGTTTTTGGATCATGTTCTTTGATTTTTGGGAACCATGGTTAGGGTTCAAACCCAGTTCTATGATTCTTTTAAACCTTGGGTCCATGGTCAGAACCAGTTCTTTGAATTTGGAGAACCATGAAAATGGGTATTATGCATATACCTTAGGATTACCCATCAATTCCAGGTTCAAAAAAATGAGAACCTCCCAACACTGGTCATTTGCAGCCCACATGTTTCTCATACACTTATGAGGTTACATCATTCCACCCCTTTGTCACTAAATCCAACTCTAACCTCACCCATCTAGCTCCCTATATATCATTCCAAGCCATAATGTTCTAGTATACTTAGGTAGGGTAATTAGGGCATTTCCACCCACTCCCCCTCATGTTCTGGTTCATATTTGGGCCTCTGGCAGTGGTTACTAGTTACTACCAATGTTAGGAGGGTACCACTAGTGAGGTGAGAACTGACCAAGGTGTCTGGCTAATTCTCACTGTGAAGACTAACGGGTATTAGCTTTGGTAATGATACCTAAGGTGAGATTCAATTTGTTGGTTTTCATTAGAACAACAACTGACACCTTGAGAATAGAGACCCAACACTTTGGGATATCTTTCAACAATTTGATACTCAAGGTGAGAGTAATGGAGGATACCTGGGTTTGGTTCTCAAGTATAGGAGTCTAGAATGGGTCTGCGGATCTATGCTAGGTCCCTAAGGTTTACGGGTAAGTAAAGTCTAGGTTGTGCCACTTGCATTATGTTATTTCATTAATTTTGATGGGAACTTTCATCTTTATTTTGGCTTATTTTTCTTAGCAGTTTTTAGGCTGCCTTTATTTGTTTGATCAAGTCTCTTGGGTGTTTTTCTCTTGGGCTTTGACCATGTTTCACCTTCATGCTTCTTTCTATTTTGTTGTTGTTTTTTAAAAAAACATTGGAAAGGATTTTCAGGTTTAATCTAGGCCACAAGCAATGTTGGAAAGCAATTGAAGAACCATCCCATGCCATGTTATTATAGGTATGATCTCGAAATTTAGCATGTGTCCAAACTACATTTAGTTTTTGTAAATTTTTTGAACTAAAAATGATTTAAATTTTTAAAATTCTTTTGAATTTTTTTTCCAACAATCAGGCTGTGAAAATGGCCTTTGAAAAATCAATTGCTATTAAACTTTGTGAGACCGACCGAGTGTAAAAAACAGAAAACTTGATACCCTGACTGGTTCTCTAAAATGTGAGAAATGTATATTTTAAAATCGAGGCGATTATTAGAAATCGGCCCGGGAACTGGAACCGACGGTTCCCAAAAAACTGTGAGAACCGCCCAAGACCGACTACCACATGCAACGTATGGTATTAATTATTTCCGCATACCCACACATAAACATGAAGATTTGGAGAATCAAGTATTCAAATGCCACCATCTGGTCGCATTAGTATGGCCGGCCGATCAAAATCAATCATTTTCGTTTATTGGGCCTTATACAGGCGGCTGTACTTCATCCACAGTACCGTGTACAGACCGGTGTACAACTACTTTGTATATACTACTCAATTCTGGCTGTCTTTTCGACTGGTATACATTCATCAAGCCCACTTTTTCTTTTTCTTTGCCATTTTGGAAAATTTGGCTAATTTTTCCACACAAAGAAAAAAAAATCATTCAAATTTAGAAATTTTTTTAAAGAAGTTCCAAAGACAAATCCCAATATTTTGTAAGAAAAAAAGGAAAGTTTTTTCAGAAAAAAACTGGAGTCTCAAGCCTCTCAGAAGAATTATTCCTTCTCACATTTATGTTCTAATTTCTACATCCAATTGCTCTTCCAATTATATAAATATACACATAGTAAACTAAAGTATGCATAATTTTTTTGCATGAGAGCACACCCTTAAAAGTTAAGAATGTGTGTGTTTGAACTTTCAACCTTTGAACACCAAAATTGCATGCTTCAAATATTCCACAAATGCACTTCCCAACTGTTTTATTTAGTTCCCTTGACAATACCTATATAATTATCGTGTAAAATGCCTTTTGAGCTTTTAAAAACTCAATGTCTCAATAATGTTATTGGGGATTATGTTATAGAAAGATAATATATCTACAAACCACTTAATTCTATGGCTATTTATTTGGAGATGTTTGAAACTTGGGGGGGCATGACTTATTGCTTTGGAAATTGCTAAATGAAGAGAAAGAGGACTAGTTGCCAATGCAGGTTACCTGAAGAAATCATTGGCCACCTTCAATCAGCAACCAAAGAGCTAGTTGAGCCCTGTCACATCTTCTTTTCAAAACTTTGTACTGAAGGCACACTGCACAATTGGTGGAAGTTTGTGTGTTCTCAAAATCCCATGTTGTCTTTCTTAGGGTTAACTTTTTCTTCATATCTCAGGAACAAGGATGCCTGCATAGCCCATGAGGTTGGACCTCTTGTTGTTGTACAACGGTGTCCAGAGCTTTTGCAATTGCTACTTATGGTTCTGAACTGCTTTGGCTTTGCATGCTTGGCCTGATTTCTTTCTCCTGTTTGTTTCTAACTTGTATTTCATTGCGTGTGGCCTTGGAAGTGTAATCTAATAATGTGTCTGAAGCACGCTTTGCTATACACTTGAACCTATGCCAGTGGTCTGTGGCACCTTCTATAACTGGAAGATTCAGATTTTGAACCTGTCGAACTTTTGAAGCAAGACATTAAATACTTCTTAAGTAAAAAATCATTGTAATGCTCTTTTGCAGAATTGATAAAACATGTAGAACCATGCAGGGCTGAAAAACATGTGCAAGAAGACAAGAAAAAAAGCGTTGGACAAAAACAAGCACCGGACAGAGCTTGCTGGGGGCGGGGGTATTTAGCGTCTCGTGTATTACTCACCCACGTACTCTCCTCCCAAGTTGACTATAACTACATCTTGGTAGCAGTCAAAAGGTCGTAGTAGTTGTCTCCACATCTTCTGTAAACCTTGAAACTTTAATGTGTACTGGAACATGAGTATCATTAATTAATCAGTACACTTTAGAGCCCCATCAGGTCAGTGTACCCTTACATGATGTGTCCAGAACTGACTCCATACTTGTACCTGTGACTGATCTTCAGTGTTAAATAGCTATTAAGAGCGCTACTACAAAAAAACTAAAATAATTGACCCCCACCCTGTCAAATTCATCTCTTTCACATGGAAAGCAGTCCAAGCTGTTCCGTTAGCACATAAAAACCTGGCCACTTAGCCCAGGGATGATGGCTCATCAGTAGAGCCCTGAGACCCTGGGACCACAAAAGGTCCCGGGTTCAAACCCCAGTGGTGTGCACAGGTGAAACTCCTGCCAGCCCCCTCTGCCAATGAGCTTGACCCGCCAACAACTTGTCAGGTAGGGTCTGCTGTTGTGCTTCCAAAACGAACAAATAAAATCTGATAACTTCTTCTTCTTTTTTTAGTGTGGTTGTACTGTGCCTTAAAAGGCATAATGTCGCAGCAGGTGTTTCAGAAAACAAATTTATGAAATTAGTTTTTTCAAGATGCCCATCATCATTTTTTCCTGTCATACCCAGTGGGTACCCACCGGGTATCAAAATAATTTTTTGTGTGGAAAAGGGCAACAATTTGTACACTGTAAAACACTCAAGGCCGGGCTTTAATAGATTTGGGCCCTCTATTGGCTCTGTGTCACAAGGCCCTTATTCTGGCAAAGCCCCACCCCATTGAGCTTTACCCTACACAATATAGGGATGAGGACCTTGTATAGTTATACTTGAGTCTCAGAATTCTGAAATATCATACCTAGGAAGGATATTCGGCACTTCTTTGCCAAAATTTTATTTATTTTATGAGGTTAGGCAAATTTCAAATTTATTATTCTAGAATTTCAAACATATGAGGAACAAATATGCAAAGTATGCCTTTTCTTGTGTATTTTGGAATAATAACCCAGTGGTCGGGACAATTATTAATCCCTCAAAAATTTCAACAAATTTGATAAAATTTCCCCTTTTTAGAAACTAAGGTAATTGAACCTTGAATGGAGGGTTTAAGGGTTTCCCAATTCAAATGACAAAAGTTGAAAGTGGAAAAAAAAATTCATCCCTTAGCAAATAGGAGGGTAGTCAAAGGATGGTGAAATCATCCTTTTACATCCATCCATGAATTACTTACACATTTTCAAAGTTTAGACACCTAGACACCTATTATGCACAAGTGAGGCCCACATTTGCTACCATAAATGTTGATTATTAACATTTTATTGCCCATGATGGTTTGCAATGAACTTTTGAAATGTGTCATTCGTGCATAATGAATTAGGAGGAATATATAGTTAAAAGCATGGTGGGTGATCCAAAATCGTCTCAACTATTTTCATAATGTAAGGCAAAATTTGTGTTAAAATGAATGATGTGATGATAAAAAATACAAGGCAATGCTTGCAAATTGAACAAAGTGAATAATATGATGTGTCACTTCACAACCCCAAAATGCACACCACATTTTTTTAAAATAGTGCGTGATGTGTCACCCCGTTACCAAAAATGCTTAACTAAGTTTCATTACACAAATCACTAATCAACCTTAAATCATCTAAATCAAATCACAAATGAACTTTGTTGATCCTTCTTGCATGCTTTTCTTGACACATAAACGTTTGTGTCTTGCAAATGCCAACAATAATTTGAGGTTGATTTGAAGTTGATCTTTTCACAAGACAAAAATTTGTGATTCTTTTATGAACCCAACTAACTTTAACCAAGGTAATATAAAACATGTTTTGGCCTTTGCGTCAAGCTTCACACTTGGTGATGGTGAACTTCATGTTGAATTTGCATCAAACGAACATGAACATACAAAATGGAACATGGTATGATGTTTATGCTAAAGATAGATTAATTTTGATGGCCAAATGCAAACCATTGCCCACCTCTCCACATCACTTATAACTCCACAATTCATCAATTTTTTAAAAATTACTTTCTCTTCCTATTGGATCCATTTCACCACCTCTTAATCCTTCTTTTCAAACACTCTTGGGCACTTAGATGCCAACAATTGTTCCTTTTGAACATCCTACTTTCAAGTTGTTTCTTTTCTTGCCATTTTTACTCAAATGCAACCACATAATGGTCACTAGTCATCATGATGTTTTTGTTGTAATCGACCAAGGGCTTTTTTTATTGACATGTGACAACTAAACTTGATTGGAGCTTTTGGTAAAATCAAAAAGTGATGCTAAGTCGATAGTAAGAGCAACTAACATTGTTGCATGTGATTCACACCCCTCCAACACCCCTTTTTGCAAGATCATTAGTCCAAGCTATAAGTTATTTGAACTAGTGTGAATGCTTATATGATTCACACTTTCAAACCCAATGTCAATTAACAAATCAAGTACATCATTTGAAATTCCTCTTTTGTTGTTCAATTGGAAATCATCATTTTCACATTGTTTGTCAATGTCCACATAATAGCAGTAGATGATTCCTTTTGGCAAATTCAAGTTTTCATTCAAGACCTTTTCAAATTGCAAATCCATAGGTTGGATTTCAAGTTCACTATCAACAACTTGCTCAAATTGGTTACATCTTGCTTGCCATGGCATATGGATTCAAGTGCCAAATCCCATTGGCTGAAAAACCTTTGCATATGTTTATTGGTGTTAATGCCTTCTTGAGGGCGAGAGACACCCATTGTGCCAAATCTTCTTTGCTAACATTTCTCTTTTTATTAGTCAATGTTTGGACATCTCTACAAGATTTTTAAGTGATTTTGAAAGGTTTAAAACAAAAAAACATTAAGTGATTGTAATGCATGGCTTGTGTGTGATGGCAAGGTGATAAGATTCAATTGCACACCCATTATTTTGTGGAGAACATCTAAAGTAACATGCAAATTGTGACCATCCAAAATGAATGAGTGATGATTAGTTAAGCATATATTACTTCCAAAAGTTTTAACAAAAGCAATGAAATGTGAATCCACTTGTTAAACAAGATGGATGTCATCCAAGTTTTAGACCACATTACCATTGTAACACCAAATTCACATTTGGCATGATCGAATGCATTGTTTTTTAGCTTGTTTGTGTTAGAACAAGTGTGCCTCCATTTCAATTAACTTGTGCACCAAATTCATCATAATTCCAAATTTGTGATGGTTGATAGTTGTGTGTCATGAACTTTTGATAGGTTTTTTGTAGAAATTGTTTACATTTGTTGGGCAAAGGCCTATTGCATGCTCTATCTCCAAACCTTGAACAATTTTCAACAAGTGAAGATTTCACCTCTTAAACCACATTAACCACCCCTACCTAGGTATGTTTTTTTTGAAAGGTGTTGACCTTTCCTAGGTAATTTCTACAACCTTCAACAATAATTGTGTGAGTGTGATTGGATACCTAATTGATTACATTTTTTTCATGTGTTTCATTTGCACAAATTTTCCTTCTTTTTGTAAGAGCTTCACTCTCCCTTTTTTTCGTGGTTGTGTAATCGCATACAAGTGGTTATGAAGTGATGTGACAAGCACACCCCACCTCTAAACAATAGTTTGCAAACTATTGCAAACTTCAACACTCTCCATTGTTAATTTTATGAAGGCATCATCCCAATTCTCATTTTTCTTCATGGTTTTCATTTGCCATGAACTTGATCATGTCATGGGGTTGTCATTGCTTTTGGCAACACTTTCTATGCAATCTGAGGTCTTGCATGCCAACTATTGAAAAGTAATTATTACATTCCCTTGGTTGGCATAGAATTCAATTCCAAGTGCATCAATCTCAATGGTGCATTTTCATTGTGGGTGGGTTTCAATGGTGCATTTTGATCACCATAAGTATAGAAGTTTTGCATTGTGGTAAGGGCCTTTAAAATGTGACTAGACTTTAAATCCAACTTGGAATTTAGCTTAGGTGAAGTGCCTAAGATGGGCACTTGTGACACTGCTCAAATTAGGCACTAATGGCAATTGATAAAAGTAGTTCACAAGAATAACAAATTCCTTGCATTGTGCATCCTCCCACTTCTCTTTATAATTCTCTTCATTACATTCACAATTGTCATTTGATCCATCTTCATCCTCTTCTTACATTGAATCAAATGGCAAGTTCAACCTCTGGCTTTCCCGCATTATTCTACTCACCTTGTTAGAATCTCACACAAAGTTCTAAAGCAATTTAAAATGCACCTAAAATGGTCATTGGGTCAAAATGGAAATAATTTGTGATGAAATTATTCATGTAATTGTGCATAAAATGTTAACGCCACAATCGATGGTTGGTGAATAGCAAAGTGTTCAAGGAAATTAATTATGTTTAAGTTAATCGCATGACAAATGAAAAATTAATTCAAAGCATGCATTAAACAAGTGTTGATTCGCCCTTTGATTGCACATAACTCCTTGAAGGTTGAATGTGAGAATATGTTGATCCATCCCTAAATGGACGTGATGAAATCTTCAATAAAAGTAATATAATCAAATGTGGTTAGTATTAATTGTTTTTATGATAAGCTTAAAACATGTCCATTTAAAGATTAATTCCTGGCAGGTTTGAGCACAAACATAGGTGTCTGAATTTAAAGCATTCTCCATTTAAAGTTCAATATCTTTAGACCTTTTGCAAATTATTTTGTGCTGAACATCCGTGATAGGCTTAAGTAGTGACTTTTTTCATTATCAAAATTTCGCCTAAAAGAGTAAGTATTCAATTTTGTGATGTTGCTCAAGTGACAATTATCAATAAGTATATTTAGCCAATTTTTTTGATAGAGAAAATATGAAAGTAGAAAATCAGAAGCACCCTTTCATGCTGTAGGTAATTGTGACAAAAATTTTGGAACTTGTTCCCTATTTTTGTGAAATTTCTTCCCAAAAAAGGAGAGAAATTGTGACAAAATATTCTTTTACCAAAATATTCACATAAAAAATAATCACTGGACCAAGCATATAGAAGGATGATTAAAGATTTGTAATTTATTTCTGGGTTATAGTCAGAGTTAGCTAAAATCTTGCTAGGGATGATTACCACTATTTTTCTACATCTCCCAATGGGTGATCATTACTTTTGCTACAAACAAAAATTCCTTAAAAAAAGACACTGTAGGTAAGTAGTTAAGGTAATCAAATTGGAGCTGTCAGACGGATTTCATGAAATAACTATATATAGAGAGAGAGAGACAGACTCTGCAGATCATCACTGATTAGTGCCAGGTACATTATGTACGCGGTCTCTGTTTATCCTTTGCGTACTCACTACTCACATCATACGTGTGTGTGTGTGTGTGTGTCAGGGAGACGGCGAGTACTTCAAGCCTCGAGGTTTCTTCGGTGGCATTGAATATCGCCACCTCTCCACCGCCCCACCCTTTTCAGTTCACACGCTGTTAATGCCCTGCTGCTGCCAGGGGCTAACCTGCCATATGGGCCCGCCCTTCATATTTTGGCTACCTCTGGAACCTGTTCTAGAAATCTGGCGAATTAGGGCCTTTTTTCACAAAAATCCTTTTCATGTGTCGAAAATTCCAAATCATATTGTTCAGGTCAAGAAAAGGTATAAATTGATCCTGCCCCCTCCCCCCCCCCCCCCCCCCCCCACCCAACCCTCCCCCCTCCCCTCTTTTTTTTTTTTTTTTTTATTTTTTTTTTTTCTAAAACCTTTTTTTTCACCTTTTTTTATTTATACCTAACAAAAAAAACAAATAATAAT
>Ga0116229_10002693_pt1 | contig 28874 bp, 17 predicted proteins | sample S1TSphgellanicum_3_FD_87313 | JGI IMG/M metagenome (GOLD analysis project Ga0116229, IMG submission 87313) | Host-associated microbial communities from peat moss isolated from Minnesota, USA - S1T2_Fc - Sphagnum magellanicum MG | ecosystem: Host-associated > Plants > Peat moss > Unclassified...
GGTGGGGGGGGGGGGTCTGAAAACCCCCCCAAAGGAAACGACCCCCGGCGGGGATCCGGCAAGTTTTAAAGGTTCACAACCCCCCACCAGGGGGGTTTTTTTTTTTTTTTTTTTTTCCCTATTTTGTGAGGTAACTTAGGTGGACTGGCGATCATCCACAAGAGGACTTAACCAAAATTGGCTACAGGTCAGAGAGGGAAACTAGAATTATTTTGGAACCCAGGCTATTGTGTGTTTTGCAACATGCTAGAATCTGTAGTCTAAATCTGGCTATTTCAAACTATTTTTTCTCATATAATATGGTGACTTTGGGCCAATTTTTTCCTCAATAAAAAAAAACCTTTGTATGATTCACAGCCTCTTTTTTTTGGGTCACCAAGTGGCAAAAAATTGCCACAAAAAACACATAGTTTGTTCAAAACTGGGGTTCCCAAAAGAAATTAATCAAATACCTGGTTTTTATTCCTCATTATTTAAAAAGAGTATGTATTTTTCCTTTCATATCATTTGGTATTTTTGGGGTGAAAATTTCAACATTTTTATAGATAACATAATTAGGGTAGAACGGTCAGTGAGCGAACACTCAAGGCAGGCCAAATCCAAGGGGAGGGCTCCATTGTTTCTGGTCTCCAAACAAAACTTGAATGCCTCGTCCTCTTGGTGCATCTGATGCACTAATTCTTTTCAAAACCCGATTAGAAACGAGAAAGTTATGCTCCCCCAAAGTAGAGGGGGTCACGAACTGGAAAAAAACAAACCACAGGACACTACAAAGCTGGTTTCCTAACACCCCCAAAAATTCTTTGTATGTTGCTCTGTTGCTATTACAGTTCAAAGATGATTTGTAGAACTGAAGGTGGCACTCCTATAGCATTTTAAATCATTTTAAATGAACAAAAATTGAGAAAGTCAAAAGCTTTGAAAGTAGGAGGGGTCGAAAGAGAGAAAAAAAAAACATGTTTTGTAAGTTGAAAAAGTAAATTTTCTTCTTGTTATTTTTTTATTACTCCTTTTCCTTTGCACTTCAAAAATGATTTCCAGAGAGCTTGAGGTTGCACTCTCATAACATTTTAGATCACTCAAAATGAAGCACAGATGACAAAGATCTAAAGAAATGTTCGATCATAAGGTAATGAATGATCGGTGATGGGCAGTTCTACCTTAGTGTTGAAGCTGCTGAGGTACTATGGCACACCTATGCTTGGCTACCTAGCCTAACCTATTATAAAAATATGGCAATTCCCTCAAATTGTGGCTAATTTGGGCCCTCTTCTTCATGAAAAGTCCTTTGAAATCAAATTATTCACGTCACAAAATCACTGGCTATGTAGTAGAATCCATTATAAAAATATGGCAATTTGGAAAAATTTCCCTCAGCATTGGGCCTTTTTTTTTCATGAAAAATCCTTTGTATAGATTGAAATCAGATTTTTTCCAGGTCAAAAAAATTAAATCACTACTTGTCAAGTGTTGGGTGGGTATTTGATTTTGATAATAACCATCAGTTGTAGGTATTTGAAAAAAATCAGAATAAAAGAATTGCAAGCTTTTTAAGGCAGTTATGCATAGAGAAGTATTCTTATATATTTTTACTGTCCTATCAGTTATAGCCAAATTTGGCTAAAATTCCTGCAGGACAGTCATCACTTTGGCTACATCACAAAATTGAAAAAAAAAAAAAGAAAGAAAAAAAAAAAGAAAAAACCACTGGCAACAAGTAACAACTTACAAAGTCCTTTTTTTCCCTTCATTTTTTTTTTGGGGTTGTTATTTCTCGTTTTAAACTTGTTTGCAAAATTGTGTCTCAGTTTTTTTTTCCCCTTCAATTTGCTAGATGGAGAACCATTATGGCATTCATCGGCGACACATTTGTAACAAGGGGTGTGTCACACTGTGGCCTTGCCATCTACATTAAAAAGGAGCTTAAGGCGAAAGAAGAATTATGGAAACTCAAATATTTCGCCATGCAAAAATATAATCTTCAAAAAATCCTCTAAAAAAAAGCAAAATCCTTCAAGATATTATAACTCTATAACTAATGACAAGTTTCAACACAAGCCAAAATATCATCTTTCAAAAATTCTCATATAAAAATAGACCTATTTCCTAAGGGGGAAAAATCCCTTAAGCTATTATACTCTATAATGAATCTAAACACAATAATATCCTTGCCTTGGTAGGCAAGGCCAACAATTGTCCAGACTCCAAACTGTAGAAAAAAGTGGTGAAAATTGCTGAAGTACACTAAAAACTGTGACATAATTAGATGAATTCTTTTGAAAAAGATTTCAAAAAATGGTACCAAAAAAAAAAAAAACAGCTCCAAACATTTTTAAAAATCATGAATTTTCCACTATTTTGAAAAATAAAAATAAAAATCACCTGGAAGTGCAATTTGCCACAAAAAATATTTCAGAAACCCTGTATATTTGTGTGTATTTTCTAAACTAATATTAATGATGCTTGTATGTACAAAGATAATGTTATGAACATTGATGTTGTATACAAATAAGGGTTATAATATTATTGAAATGGTATTGTATTAGTGTAGAAAATGAATCTACACAAATTCCACAGACTTGTGTATATTTTTATCTGTGGAATAGGCTTGTGCTTCTCTAATTTTAATAAGGGGGTGCCCAAACCCTAACAACACCATTGCAATATCCACAGTGAGGGAGGGGCAGGTTTGGCCTCCAAATTACACTCCATGGGAGCCTGAATAGGCCTCTCCTGCATTTGACTCAATAAAATGTCAAGTTTCTTTGAAGCTTACATGCTTTTGGGCTTTTGTAGTCTAGTGTAAAGCCCCAAAGTGAGGCATTCCCAAAATAAAGGGCCTAGAACAAGGTGGTGGATGAGTGAGTGATGCTCCATATTTCAGGAATTTCCCTCACCCATGAGCTTTATACCCAATACAAAGTACGAGGCAAACATTATCCTGAACATAAACATGTATAGATTGCAAGGTGTTTAAGGGGGGGATGGTTCTTACACATACACCTTCAAAGTGGTAGGGACCTTTAAGAGTAAGGATAAGAGTGAGGACAAGGTGGTAGATGAGTCTATTTTGGGGATGTCCCCCACCCACGGCCTTTCCTCATCATAAACCACAAGGCAAATTCTATCATGTATGTAAAACATGTGTACATCACAAGGGTTTTGTTATTACATGTACACCTTCAAATTGGGAGGGACCCTCAAGAGTAAGGATAAGATACACACACACACACACACACACACACTTGAGAAGTAGGTATAATATCTTGGATATTCGTGGGCATCCAATGCCCTCCAAATAGACTTAGGCAAATTTCTCCAAGCGTTTTACAATTGTGAGTCAAAATGAAATTGGGCCTCACCTAGTTTACAATATTTTGTGGTCATGGGTACTTGAGTGAAGAGAAAAGAATGTGAACAAGGCCAATTGTGGATGGAAAGTCATAAGTTTAAAGCTTATAAGCTTTATTGTGTCTGATGAGGGAGCTAAAATGAAAACGATGCGAGCCTTTGACATGGCTTTCTGGTGGTGATGGGTAACTTAAAAGAGGCACGTTCCCCTTCTTTTTTCTTTTGTTACTAATAGGAGAAAGCTGTAGAGCACAACCTCATCCTAGGACCTTTATTTTGGGAATGTCCCTCACCAAATGGGCTTTACCCACTATAAAGTGTGAGGCCAAATGTTATTAGGAACCTAAACATATGTAGATCATGAGGCATAAGAGGTGGAGGGTTCTTACACTTCTTAAAATTGGGATGGAACTTGCACCTCCTCTCCTTTGACATATAATACCTTCTATTTTCTAGGAAAGATGTAAGGTGCCCTAAAAATACATACACAATTTCTTCAAGTACTTACTTGTAGGCATAAGACTTGTCTAGGCATAAGATCACACTCCTAAGGAGTAGTCATAAGAATCCTCCCCCTTGGAAGCCTTGTGATCTTTGTATGTTTTGGTTCATGATGACTTTATGATGGGCAAAGGCACCTCCCAAAATGCAAGGCTAGACTCAACTATCATCTATGCTCCCTATTTCAAGAATGTCCCCACCCAAGGGCTTTACTCTACCTGTAAAGACCCGCTCTGATTTTAAGTGTAATCGGAGGGCACCTTACCCGAGGCATTTTTCCTCTGCTGTTTGTGGGGGCATTTCAAAAAATGGGATGCCAAACTTCATTTTTTGAAACACCCACCGTGTGTGCGTGGATGCAAAAAAAACACACTTTTAGAATGTATTCTTCAAATGCACTCCAAAATTTCTCATAGGTTTTTATGTATTCTGGCATGCAAAATTACAGCCTATTGGATTCGAACAAATAGTTGCCAATTCAGTTTCATGGCAAATGACTTCAGTTTTGCAGCCATATTGATGATTTCATTCGATCTGAAATGAAAAATATATTTGGAAACAAAGTTTGGTAGCTGATTGATTTCACCATTTTGAGGGTCTCTTTTGCCAGCGGAGTGCGAATTGGTCCAGCCACATTGATGATTCATTCGATTTGGAAGAAAAAAAATCCAAAAGCAATTCAGGAGCAATTTTGATCATTTCAGATCTTAAGCCGTTTGGGCGGTCTCCTTTCCAGTGGAGTGCCAAGTGGGTTGAGTGCACGTTTACCATACCTTGAGTTTCTTCGTCAAATAGGGATGATGACCATAAGACTTAAAGCTGTGAAAGCTTCACAAAAGTTATAAGGTTGCAATGAGCTTTTTCTTCTCTACCTCATGAAGTAAGTGTGTGACCAAGGCCTGGATTTTGTTATCATGTAGTTTTGGACATGTGACCACTTTGCCTCATTTCTTGCTTTTGGGGCCAATTTTCCAAAAGTTGTTCAACGTTTATCATCCCATGCTTTTCTGGGGGACTGTGCAAATATACTACTATACATGCTTAGTATTTCTTGCACCTGCGGAGCATGGTTCTGAGCTGTAAGAGATTGGGTAGGCACATTGGGATCTGGTGGGCAAAAGACTCCGGCAAACAGCTTGATCTAATAACAACATTTAGGCCACAGTGAACCAGCACCCACCAGCTCACTCACCATGAAGGATGGATGGTAAGTGTTCAGGAAGCAGTTTTCTGTTGGGTTCCAGTTCCCTATCTAACCATGGCGATTAGCTCAGTTGCTCTTTCTTAACTACCTACCTATTAACAACCCACAAGCAAGTTGTTAGTAGGTAGGGTAGTAAAAGCAGCTCTGACCATTGTATAAAGCATCTAGTTATCATAAGTAATTTACCTATCCCTCTACCTATCTACCTATATATGAGACCTATTTCTTACATAGTTGGGTAACAAGGTGAAACCATATACTAACTCAGTGAGGTTCATTTCATCCACAATCGAGTTCTAATCCAGTGGATGGTGTGCTGGTTCTCTGTGGGCCATTCTAAAATTTCCTGAGATAATTCAGTCAAATAAACTTTTAATTGGGAAAGAATTGGCAATTAGAAATCAAGGGTTTTGACACAATAATGGCACCCCAAAACCCTAAAACTGAAAACAAAATTGGCTAGGTATTTGGAGTGACTGAAGACAATTCATTCTGCTCTAATTTAATTTGAGCAATATGAATATACTCAGTATTTGTCCAAATGGGGAAGGTAGCATGTGTCCATGTGGCAAAATATACTCATCTTGTTCTTCAGTGTAGGATAAGGCCTGAGGGACACGGGTGTAGCCAGAGTGAGCTCCTGCAAAGGCAGGAGAGCAGCGGCTCCCCGAGAACCTTACTTACTGCTGAGTATCATGGAAAATAAACAAATAACAAATGGGGGAGCAAAAAAGAATTAAGTGGAGCAAACATTCACGTGTTTAACATGGCATGCACATACACTACAAAAGTCTGTGCCTGGTTTTACATGTGATGTAAACTAGGGTACATAGGCCGGTGAGCAAACATTTAAGAACTCAAAGGCGGTCGAATCCTCACACATTTTTTGTCTACTTTTCAAGCTTAAAACAACATTTGTAGCCCTCCCCCTAACACCTCCAACATCACAAAAATTGCATAAAAGAATAGAAAAAAAATATGGGGTGTTTGGTATAAGAGGTGTTTAATGTTTAAAATAAATGAATTAAAACGGATTTAAGGTTTCAAGCTTAAAATCTTTGATCATTGCATCTTTGCCTAGTGGAATACAAAGAAGTTTTGTAAAGCCCCAGTTGCTACATCTATTAGGTCTTAAATCACTCAAACAGACTAAAATGAGGAAGATATGGGGTTGGAACTAGAGAAAGGTCTCCGGCTTTTCTTTTTCAATTTTTTTGGAGCAAAACTTTGATTCATCCTGTTTCTGTGTTTTCTTTTCTTTTTTTCGCTTTGTGCCTTAAATTCTGATGCTCAAAGAACAGTTCTAATCCTCCAGTTTGTGCATCCCACGACAAACAGATTGCTCAATTTGGTTAAGGAATGAGGAAAATATTGGAAAGTGTTCAATATGTGTGTGTTTTATGAAGAGCGGTTCAATATAGTTTTGTCCATTTACTTTGGTAGCACTGGTTCATCTAGATAGGTGTGTAAAGAAGGATTATAAGTAAATTGGATGTAATTGCTGTTGGAATGTCCACAGAAGAATATGAAAGCAATTCAAGACTCCATCTTGTGTACCTACTTACCACATCTGCAACTTTGTTGACAAAATAATTGAAAAAGTACAGAGTTAGAAATATCACGATTTCATTAGTAAAAGAATCATTTCAAGGCTGAAGCCCAAATATTTTTCCTTGCAAAAGCAAAAATACTTCACCTTCACAAGTCAAGTTGGAGGTATTCTCAAGAATCTATGCGTCAATTATTCAACATATCTATACACCTTCATTCACAAAAAACAATTGAGGAAGTGCATAGTTAATTTCAAATTAGGATCCACACTCTCCTTCAGTCCTCTTATGACCTGTTCCTTGCAAACTGTTGATTTGGATTTGCTTCTCACTCCCTTTTGATAATCCTCTCACTACTATATCCACTTTCTTTCGTGGCACTAACTATACTTCTTGTGACTTTCTATTCTTTGCAGAAATCTTGACCAGGTTGAAAACCTGGTTTTTTTCTCCCTTAAAAAACAAAAGAAACTACAAGGCTTCTGACTCAACAAAACCATATTTAGTTAATAAAATGATCAGAAGTGTATGAGCCAATTTGTGTCATTGAATATCATGTTCACAGCATTAAGGGTTTTGCATGCGACACGGATCCTACATCTCCACACATTGAAACTACACCACAAGCTACAAATAAATCAATACATCAAAAAAAAACTGAAATGAACAAATACCTTCCAGCAAAATGAAGGTCAATAGATCACATATTTCCCCATATGCACAACACACTCAAATCAGTAGAAAATTGCAACCAGTTTCTCCAAATGCATTAGAGTGGACTGTTCGTAAATCAAGCCTGCAACAGTGAAGTTGACAAGTAGAATACAGAGATAGCTTAGACTTTGTCTGATAAAATTTTACCACTAGGTGTCCCTGCCAGAACTTGACTGAGGATACACAGCATCAAAAATGTTGGCATCAAAGCTTTACCACCTTCCAATACTGTTCACACCAGCATTCAGTCCATAGGGATTATTATTCCAAGGTACTTACTGTTTCCAGCCTGTATATCACATAGCACAACCACAATCTGGCTCTCTTCTTGTTGAAAGCTAGAGGACCAGGAAAAAAGTCTCAACTCTGAGTATCTCAGAGGAAAAACATGATCAACTCTGTGCATCTCAGAGGGTAAATTGGATCAAACTTAGTGCATCTTACAGGAAGAGTATTTGAAGCAGGGAAAAACCAGGGGCATAGTACTTCTCACTTGCTGTACACTACAGCCAATGTGTGCCACCACCCACATGCAATGCTACTCACATAATCTGCATCTGTTATTGCCACTTGCACTGGCAAATCCCTGTCGCTGCTATCCCCTAAGCCAAGCTGTGGACACAAAGTAGAGAAGAAACAGATAATTTCCATTAATTATTGCCACCTTGCACTTCCAAATTCATTTCACTGCAATCCTCCTAGCCAAGCATAATATGGACTTACTTGTATGCTTAGCACAGTTTTCTGACTTTTCAGAAAGGCTCTCTTAGAAGTTCACTGAGAAATTCAACTTGCATATTACCAACAGTCAATTTTGGATGCCCAGAAATTACCATATTCCATTCTTACCTGCCCATACTTATTCCATCCCCATGAAAACATCTTCCCAGTTTCTGTCCAACATAACCCCCAAACAAGCCATAATGCATGTTAGGCTTTGGCATCCACTTGCTTTTTTGAGGTAAACAGAAGTGAAGGAATACATTCGTGTAACCTACGCCACATTGTAACACCAACCTGTAAGAACAGCACTGTGACGAGCTCCAGATGCAACTGATATCATAGTTTCATCCTCCAAGATTGGTGACTCAACCAGTCTTGGAAGCATCTGCATAACAAAGTTGGAGGAAACTTGAGTAAAGAGAACTGATGAGAGAGTCTGTCCACTTTGAGGCCCAACAGTCTACAAGCTGCCAGTGCCATCATGTTAAGCATATCAACAAATATGGCCCAAATCTGCCTTGGAACAAACAAAACCTCAACCACTTCACAGAGCAAGTAGAAGCTTCAGCCTACATCTACAAGTAGGCAAGGAGCAAAGCCAAACCTCTGCATGATCTCCACCAACTCCAAGTTGGCCAAATTGATTACCACCACATGCATACACATCTCCAGAATCTGTGATACATAGAGTGTGCCATAATCCTGCTGCAACTCCTGAAACAGGCAGTCCTACCAATGTTGCTACATGGCAGGGACTCATCTCATCATCTGTGCTGCCTTGACCACACTGCCAATTCAAGGCCAACCCATGCATATTAGCCTTCACAAATCCTAGGATGAAAACTGCCTAGTAAGTGGTTACACTCACCATCCTAAAGTAGATTGAATTGGTCTTATCTGTTCTTCATTCTATAAGGTACATTTTACAGATCAATGAAATGAAGTTAATGCACAAGGTTTTGTTGAGAACATCCTCCCATATCCTTCATGTCTTCAGTAGCCAACCAAAAGGCTGAAGGAGCAAAACACACTACCTTCTTCTGGACTTCCATTTCACTGCACCCGGTTACAGTTACCATATTCATAGTATCACAGAAACATTTCAACTTGTTTGTTATGCCACGTGCACACATCTATTGATAAGCCACAAGAAATCAATATACAAGAACCTGAGGCATAACCAGATGGCTCACCTGACCATAGAGCCCCCAGCCAAATGTCAGGAGTGCACCAGCATCTGCACAATAGCAAGCAACATGTCAGTGTATCATCAAGTACTATGGTATGCATACCAATCCTGTAGACATTCAGGTTATTTTTGCATGAGCACCAAAACTACACAGCCAAAAGCAACAGATGTTGAGACTTCACACATAATTGCAGACCAAACATTTGGCAAACCCTAGTGCTAGTAGTTGGTCAATCTGGTACAAAATCCAGTCATACAGAATCTCAACTTATACATATGCACTTAGGTCATCTCAATCAAGATCACACATCAACAGACTCAATTCCAGCACATTAACAGCTCAATCATGGTTGCCTGGTTTAACTGCCTTGTCAGTTTATCCAATCTTAGAAAGACTTTATATGTCCTGTTGGTAGACTGACAAGGCAGGTAAATTTAAGATGTAGCCCTGTAAAGGGAATTTGGACGTACTCAGGCCCAGTGCATCGCATCAACCTTTTTTCCAGAGGCTCATTTTGCAATGGCTGCCGCAAAATCTTCTTGAACTGAAAAATTGAATCAACAAACAATCCTCAGCTTGCACTTCATGAAGACAAAATGTCTTCATCACACACATTGCAGAATGGACTGTAGGGAAGATTAGAGGAAATGACTAGGTGGGACTGGAGGTCACATTTCAATGGAGTGTCCCTGTTTCTTCAAGCACATTGCTAGCCAGTGTACCCTCACTAAGCTATCATGAGAACTCCAGACACTATAACATTGATACAACCATTGGAGCCTGAAGATTGACCCCCAGAACAGGGATGTGAGTACAGAAAAGCCCATAGAGATGATGACCTAGATGCACCAGGACAGCTGAACATCCATAGTAAGCATTAGTAACCATGTCTGTACCTGTGATAACAGCACTGTGACGGCCTCCACAGGCAATTGCTTTGATGTAATTTCCTGGCACTGTTGCAGTAAAGCATCCTGAAACTAATCTGCTTTGGTCCAGGCCACCCTCAGGTGTACCTAAGCAGGGAATGAGCTGTGGTGTTGAGATGACTCGCAACCGAGAACCCAACCCAAGCTGTCCCTCACCTCCATATCCCCAACCCCATACTTGTCCACCATCTACAAACAGGGATGGTGCAAGCTCAAGTTTGAACAAAAGCATTCCATCAGAAACAATGCATATCTAACCAGTAACAATTCAAAGTTTCTTCAATAAAGTAGCAGATGGACCAAGAACGGGCTACATCTAATACTGCATCCTCAATGGCAAGTGTCCTCCAATGTTAGTTTATTATTCTCTTCCCTGAGACAAACAATAATAGGGGCAAGTAGGGGCACACAAGACTGCTCTGTAACTACCATAAAGACTGATTTCTCACTTTGGTGAGTTCAAAGTACTCAACTGGCACAGTATTATACCTGACAGAGCAAGAGTATGACGTCCACCTGCTGCTACAGAGATAATTCTGACTCCTGGCTCAAAGCCCACCAAGCATGGTGGTGCAAATACGTTCTCATCAGCAGCACTTGCATTTTCTGAAGGCCCTGCCTCTTCAGTGTTTGCTAATCTTCTTTTTTTGGGGACCTCATCCGCAACCTTCTCACAAACTTTGCCACCAGCAGTGTTCCGGTGCCCTGGTCGCATAGCATGTCTGCTAGTCACCAATGGAACACCAGATGCACTTAAGGGTGAAGCAGATGGGCTTCCTTTCATAAAACCAACATCAGAACTATTCCAAGGTGGAACCAGCAAGGAAGCACATTGAATGCTATCTGAAGTATCTTCCACCACCACCTCAGTATTCCGGCCACTTGCATTTAGCCCTGAGTCTACACTGGACTTTCCACTAGGCACACATTCACTCCAACCCCATGTGTACACCTCGCCCTTCCCTGGACAGTCAGGTAAGAACTCTTATACTGGGCACAAAGCTCATCATGTAAAATCCTCAGAGAGCCAGCATGTCTGATAATTTGTTGCCAGACATATGTGCAACAGAAAAGTCTTGTCATTCACCTGTTACAGCTGCACAATGTGCCCATCCAGCTGCTGCTTGGATAATAGGAGTATCAATTTGAAGAGGGTAAGGTTCAGGGACCTCCTGAACACAAATTGAGAGCATCAAGTCAAACCATGGTGATACAAAACATGGACTTGGACAGAAAAATTAGGGGAACCAGAACATTTTGATGCAATTACACCATGCACCAATATAACATTCTTCCACTGCATAAGTCAGATCTCACAGCAAGTAGATTTACAAAAGTAATTGGTTGTTCATCTCATCACTCTACAAAAGTATTGCAGACACATACTCCACTGTAGCAGTATTGTCACAAGTTCAAGCTACCACCAAAGTAAATACGTATTTCACATACCTACAGTGAAAACATCCATGATGGTTCAGGGGCCACATTTGACTTGGGCAAAGGGCAAAGGGCAGGCCTTTGCCTTACCTGGTGCTTCCCAGAAATCCAGGCTTTTGCCTTACCTGCTGCTTTCCCGAGATAAGGTAGCACTGCCCCAGATCCGTGGTGGATCCCCATGTATTCAGTTTGCCAGATTCTGCACATTCTTGGAAGATGCTGAAAGGTTAAAGTGCAGAATCACAGCTATTCCTCATCTACAGACTTTATTGGCCAACTGAGAGCCAAATTGGTCGGTCTTACTCCTCATCTCAACCAATGCAGGGTTACTTTTGGGAGCAATAAAAATGTCATCAACAGTAAAAGCCTTTCAGTAGTCGATCCCTCTAGTTTGCGAGCTCTTGTGCAATTTTACTCTCACTCAACACATCACAACATTCCAGCACCTTTCACATCTATACAGACATTTGCACAAATAGTCATCTCTGATACCAACACTTGTGAAGGTGGTTCACAACTTGTTCAAAGGCAAAACCCCAGCACATTTCTCATCACGTCCAAGAACAGGCCTGAAGCTCGGGAGGGAGAGATTAACACTGGGATCTCTTTGCACTTGCTGTGCAATGATATTAATGTTTATAACAAAATCAACTTGACTTGTTGCAATCCCAACCACATCTTCAGTGTCTTATGGTCATTCAGATATGATTAGATACAACCAAAGAACATAACTCTCTATCCAGTTACAGAACCAAGCAATACAGGTGTGCTTAAAAACACGGCATGACCAATCTTACACTGTCTCCTTGACCAGTGGCAGTAGTTTAGAGCCAATCATTTGTCCACACAAACCATCCCTTTGAGCTTCAAGTCCCAACTGAACATCACATCTATCTATCTATCTATCAACAAGTGAAGCTCCCTGATTATCTTTTGCAGCAAGATGGTGCACTAATGCAGTCTTACACTTCAATCCTATGCTATACCAAAGTGTGGTGAAGTGTAGCCATATGAAAACAAGACATCAAGAGGTGATGATAAGGACCAAAGTTTTTCCAATATTATTGCTTTTGGCCACCAAGAAAACCATTTGCAGGAGATCATGCTCAAAAAACATTTCTCTGATATATCTCTTTTCCTTGGAAAGTGAGCTGAAAATGCACATTCTCGGCTGTTCCAAAAGAATTGTCGCAATACATAACGTTCTAGGTTTGCAACCTCGATAAGTCCTTGGATGCAAATGCCATTCTATTTGAGCCGTCTATAAGACAAAAAGATGTGACATGGTGGAAAACGTGCATTACTCCTTCCTGTTGGAGTATTGCAGGCTGGAACAATCCCCCCGCATTTCTCCGTTGACTCGTCTTCGTAACTTCACACGTCAATCAGGACCCGACAACAAAAGTTCTATCCCAAAACCAATTTTTTTTAAAAACAAAACAAACACTGTAGAGTCTATGTCTAATCTATTTGGAACAAAGAATTCACAATGGAAAGACCTGAACCGAACCAGAACCGAGGAAACAGGACGCCGATGACTCAATCAAATCTCTTGTCCTCCAGGAATGACGACGATCGTCATCGATCAACCCATACACAAACCCGAAAAATCAAACGAACAGAGACAATCAGAAAAGAAATTCCAGAAGAAGCAAATCGCAGTCAGTAGTCGCAGAGGAGAGACACAGACACACAGGGGGCGAGAGAGAGAGAGAGAGAGAGAGAGAGAAACAACTAACGCGTACCAGAAATTGCCAGAGCAAACCCACATCCTCCATTGCAGACGATCTTGAGAGCGGAGACGGTAGAGGAAGACGCTGCAGGAGGAACAGGAGTGGGTTGCAGGAGAGGCAAACGTTGAGGAGAAGCGGCAGGCAAGTATCCCCACATGCGCACACTATAGCTGCTACTGCTGCTACTAAGACGAAGACCGGTACTACTACTACTACCTCCTCCGACACCCCCCCGTGCCTTCTTATTACTCTCATCAACCTGTTCTTCTTCCATTACCTCCTCTTCCTTCTTACCACCATCGCCAGCTATGGCTGTGCTGATGGTGGTGGTGGTCGTCGTTGTTGCATGAGGCGAGTGAGCGATCGAGCGAGAGCTCCAGCCGACGCTCATCCCAGTCCGACGCGCATCATCGCCAAAATTTCACCGACCGACGCCAACAATACAACCTACTAAGTCCTTACTAGACTGCGCACTTCTTCTTCTTCTTCTTCTTCTTAAGTAAGGAAGTACACAGCTGCTGCTTCTCTTCTCCTTCGATCTAACGACATTGTACGCAGCGAAAGTAATCAGAACTAGGGGTAGTTAAACGCGTGTGCATAGCCCTAGCTAACATGTCACCTGCTATTGCTAAACTAGAGTAACTTTTACTAGCAAGCTTTTTACGCTAGTAGGTATGAACAAACTTTTTTGGCGGGGGGAAGGGATTCTCATCAAAGATCTGGGGAGCTCAAATCTCTTCTTAAATGTTAATAGGTCGAGAGTATGGCACCTACCTACCTAAATACTGTTAAAGAAAAAGGACCCACCCCCAATGTCACAAAGATGGCTCCTATCTTATGTTTTATGATGTTGCATTTTACCCATGGGCCTATTCATGAGGCCTACTCTAAGGCCTAAGCTTGTAATTTGCCTCATAAAGATCTGGCTAAAATCTATTACTTATAGAGAGTATGGCACCTACGTACCTTTTTTTGTGTAAGATTTTGCATCTAATCATATGGGCCTACTACTACTACTACCACTATAGAGCCTAAGCTTGGACCTTCGGCTGGCCTTCAGTCTACATATTTTTGCTTTTGGATATGTAGGGTTAAGGAATAGCAAACGCGCCTTATAACTACTGGTCAATACAGATAATATAGAATAATTCTGAAAAAAAAAAAAGTCCTGGGAATTTCTAGTATCTCAAAGGACCACCAAGGGGTTTTTCGGAATAGAGTGAGTCTTCACCCCAAGTAATGACCATTGATAATAGGTACCTAAAGGGTTTTATTTTCTTTTTCTTTGGACTAGGTAATTAAGGCCCCAAGGTTAGGGAGTGCTCCCCCCTTGGCATTTAGGGAACCCTTTATCGTAGGGCCTTAAAAGAGCCTCTACAAACAATAATCCACAATTATGAAAAACAAGGGTTAAGTGTGATAAGTTACAGGAGTTTAACGGATAGTCAAAAGTGGAATGTTAATTTAGAGGCCCTTGTAATTTATAACCCCGAGAATCTGCTTTCATCCAGGCTAGGAGGAGGAGGAGTAGTAGTAGTAGTAGTAGTAGTAGTAGGAGTGGTAGACAAGAACCCCGGGCCAATGAGTAGGTGTACACTTGTCGAGCCCTGGTGGGAGAAAGAAAGGCAAAGATGTAAAGATATTTTGGAGGTGCGATTTGGCCGTGGAATCCCGTGTCCGCAGAAGCGTTGGACCAGTAGGATTATGCCACGGAGACTGCTGGCGGATTACTGGCGCTGCCACGTTGGTGTGGGACTAGATCTCGCATCCAACCCGTTGCGAGCTGATGCGGAAGTGAGTTCCACGCTGCGCACTGGGGGGGTGGGGGGAAGGGGGAGGGCGACTTTCTAGATCTTTCCCACTGACTGGCTGGTATATATATCCGTGTATGAATGAATATATTTCTGTGTCTGCTGCTGTGGACTTCTCTGTTGTTGTTGCAGTGTCGAGCGGGTATCAACCTTTGAACATACCCAATTGGTACTAGTATCGATTTTTTTTTTTGTACAATTGCAATTGCTACCAGCCTGGTATTGGTATTGGATAGTTTTTAACACTTTCAAATCAGCCTGGGAACTGGTATTGGATATTTTTTAACACTTTCAAACCAGCCTGGTATTGGTATTGAATCTTTTTTTAACACTTTCAAACGAGCATGGTATTGGTATTGGATCTTTTTTTAACACTTTCAAACCAGCCTGGTATTGGTATTGGATCTTTTTTTAACACTTTCAAACCAGACTGCGGTAATGGTATTGGATATTTTTTCAAAACTTTCACACCAGTCTGGTTACTTGTGTATTGGATATTTGTAAAACTTTCACACAAGCCCCATCATCCCCATACTAGTAGGGTCCAAGCCTCTAGGATGATTTTTTTTTGGAACTTTTCATACCAGCCTCGTACAAGAATTAGATATTTTTTAAGACCTTTACAGCAGCCTGGACCCTATATTAGGGTCCAAGCCTCAAGGATGATTTTTGGCTGGTATGAGGCAGGTATATATACCTGATATTGGGATCCATGTAGTCTTTGGTATTAAACTGGTATTACATCAAGTCCCTATTAGGCATGAATTAGGTCAAGGCTCTGGTATTGCCTCAGGGTTGTACCAATTTGGTCAGTTCTTGTATACAGTACTAGTGTATATATATCAGGGCTCCAGCCTTGTGCTGGCTCAAATCTGGTTCTTATCAGTGTTGGGTGGTTCTTTGATTTAAGAAGCTCTGGTCTAGAAGGTTTTACAATTTTAGAATAAAAGAACCTCCTCCGCTTTCAATTTTAAAATCTTAGAACATCAGATTCACTGGTTCTTTGACATATTTGGAAGCAAAAGAATTACCTCTTCTGGGATTTTGAAAATTTTAAAGAATCAACTATTGTCATGAAAGAACCAACAAAGAACCAAATGTACTAACCCTATATACTAACCATCCACAAGCACCTACCTAGTAACCACCATGTACCTCACCTGTTTACCTACTAACACTCACATTCCCTAACTACTACTACTAGCTGTGATGCTCACCCATTTACATATGAGTTATCTAGGTAAGTGAAGGAGGGAAGTAGCTGGAGGGTTTATGGAAAAGGGTACCAAGGTGGTAACTTGATTGTGGATGAAAGTCATCCAATGGATGGTGCACTGGTGGTGTGGTCACATAGTCTTTGGGAACCTGGATTCTCAAATTTGGTTTCCCTTCTTTATGTCGGTACCTTCACATTCTTGAATGAGGCCTCATAAGGTCCACTCGCACCAATCAGGGTTGGGAGGTAGGTATACCAATGTGTGTTTCATTTAACCCTCTCTTGGCGTGGGGGCCTAAAATGATTAAAAATCTATGGAGTAAATTGATCTTTGTGTCATTCACACTAAGGGGATTGATAAAACAATGCATTGTAAACATGCAAGCGCTACTTGTCAATATTAATACAAATAGTAATGATTGGGAAAATGAAAAAATTGGTATTTAATTTTTATGTGTTAGATTTTTCAAAGAAAATGTTTATGATGTATCACATTTAGGATAAATATTAATTATATAGTAGGTATGTTTAGTTAAATGTTCATTGTGATTTTTGTTTTTGTTTTATATTTGTTGGCATATATAAGTTTATATTGACTATTAAAGTTGAAAAATAATTGTATCTTATTAATCATATATCTTAATTAATGTGTTGATCACTTTGGTAATACAAAATTGGGCACATGATTTGGTAATTTACATGTGAAATATGCTTTGGATTTATCTAAAGTCTATGGCTTCAAGCCATATATATGATACGCCCTAATTTTTTTAGATACAAAAGACACACCTTTGACTAAATTACATATTAAAAGAGACATTGTTTGATTTTATTTTTTCCAAAATGTCTTTGGTTGTTGCACACTCGTTTTCCTTGCATTAGTGAAAAGGAGGAAAAGGAAACAATGACTTAAGCTTTTGTGGATTCAAATATTCCTATTGTGATTTTTTTCTCAAATTTGAATAAGGGGAAAGAGCCAAAATGATATTGAAACAAAAATCCAATAAAAGATCGATGGCCATAACCATCACAAGGGAAATAAAAAAAGGAAGGCCAAAGAAAGGCCAAAAGACATACAACCCACAAGAACCAAAAAAAAAAAGAAAAAGTTAGTCCCTCTAATGGTAGGAAGTTATCTCACCCACGGCCTTTATAATGTTGCCCGCATGCTAGTCATGAGATCTAATAGTAATGGGAGGTCCAAAATAAGCATCACCCACCAACATAATATTCCTTTCTATAGCAAAGGTTAAAGCAAGTTGAAAAGCAATACTAACATGCTACATGCAAAATTGAATGCAAGAAAACAAGGATAAATGACCTTCCTTTCATTTATCGTGGAAAATAAGAACACACTACCAAATGAAACAATCCATATCATGCCCAAGTGTGTCATGCACCTCCATGGCCATCGGAATAAATTGGTGCCTTTCATGAAGCCCTCTATACTTGCGAATATTAGCAATGGCATTCAGTTTCATAGTTGCACATGTTAGTCAACTAATGACATTTGAAACCACCATCTCTCGCGTTGAATCAGTAACCATCACATCAACAACAAAAACTTAGTCTTCTCAGGTCATGTAAAGATCATCTCGTAATGAAAATCTTGACATAAAGGCATGCCATTGCTCTCTCCATACAACGTGCCCACTCTTTCGAACAAAAACATACATGACATTTTAGATGGTGTCATGTGTTGTTATTTGTTGACCTCCAAACATGCAATGAACTAAGTGTGTGCCAGATGCATCCAACTTGTGTCCACACTCACATGTGAAAAGACTAAATGTTGAATGTTAAATCAGACCGAGAAAAAAAACATAACGTTGATGTGAAAGTAGAATGTGTGATGTGAAATAAATAGATAGATGGCCTAACAATCAACCATAGCCTTGCCCCCTTGCCCAAACAAGAATGAATGCAGGTTTTGGATGTTGAAGAAATGGAGTCGTCCTCCAAGATAGACTTAAGGGATGTATCATGGTGGATGTCCATTAAAGATGTCTATAGACTTGGGGTGTCGGTAATTGCCAGACTTTCAAAAGAAATGTGCATTTCCTTAACTTCATGAAAAAGGTCATTTCGCGTTACATGTAAGCATGACTAAAGCAGGTGTGGGTCCCCCCTTCAACCTGAGAAACATACTCCTCCAAAATGGGTTTATTGAAAATATGAAACATATACCACAAATACAAACCCCAACTCCTTAAAAAAGTGGATGGGCATAATCCTCCATAGAGATAAGGCCTATGCCAACAAAGGATACAGGTAGTTGAGTTTTATGCCTCACTAAGGGGCCTTGAAAAGACTCCCATGCTCATGGACCCATAATGTCCCCACATACTTGCATAACTTTCTTTTCGAAACCCACCAAAAGAGACAAGAAGGAGCCAAAAGGGAAGCTAGAAAGAGAGGGATGAAGGGATAAAGAGTCAACATTTTTTTGCATGTTATGTGAAAATGCACTTGTTTTGAAAAGGCCTTTCCTGTAAGTCCTATGTGACTATTGCCATTACACTTTCTCTTTTCATTCATTACATGATTCTATAAGTGTTTTTTTAAAGGAATGGGATTTTTTCTTTTGTTGTTGTGCATCATGCTCATCTCTGTGATTTTTCTTTTGTTTTCAATGATTTTGGTTGGTTTGGAGAGATATAACTTCAGTTTGGAATTTTTTTGGATTTTGGAAAGAGGATACAAGTAGTTTATTTTCCTCATCTCCTTTTCCTCCTCTAACATATTGATGTCGAAATTGAGAGTGACAAGAACATTTCTTGTGGTGATTTTCTTCATATATACTTCAAATATTCCTCTCCTTCAAATTTTTCGATCCTTTCAAAGGAAATCAAAAGTCAAGGTTTTTAGAATTGGAGCATGAAACTACACAATCATCATGAATGTATTACTTGTGCAAAAGAAAAAAAAAATGAGATTGTAAATGAAGGAAGAGCAAATTGATGCAACATGGTTAAACATTGATCTAGTTTTTTGCCTATGTTCTAAAGATTGTTATCACATAAGTATGGAAATTGGCATGATTCAAGAATGGATGAATCCCTACACGTTCATATAACCATGGAGGAATTTGGGTTTAAGCAACATTTTCCATATAAGTTACCACATTTTTTTCTCATACAAAAACTAAATCTTGTAAACCAATTATTGTTGAATAAATCATGTTTATGTGGTACTCTTAACTAAAGGCTTGCTCCTCCTCATCTTGTTTTCTTACTATAGAAGCAAACTAGTCATAGCTACAAGGAGGGGAAAAGAAAAATAAATTCCTACAAGTTGTTTGGACCCAAAGCAAGATGGCACCCATGGTGACAAACACTAAGTTAACATTAAGAGGTCATGTGCTTGGCATCCAATCCCACAATGTGCATGTAAAGACCAAAGTGCAACAACTTTATGGTCAATTTACAAGATGGAAATTTTGCAACTTGTGTGATGGTAGTTTAATTTGTCAATTGATGTTTATGGGTTCCTTGTTCTAAAGTTGCCATTGTTGTATTCTATAGTCATCTTTTGTGATTATTGACTACATCCATAAGTTGCAATCTCTTCATGCACCCATGTTTCTTATACCTAAGGAAAATTATTTGTAAGCCTAGTTTTGATCACATAATCTAATTGTTTATTGTTGAAAGGTTATGTTGGGAACTAAGTAGTGACAATGTTTCCACTATAGTTATTAGGGTTTGAGGTGGATCCAATCAACTATGTTCAATTTTCCAACCACACAAGCATGTTTACATTTGGTTTTTACACTCCTTTTCCATTCTAATGAAATAACTCCCATGTTGAATAATAGAGGTCAAAGAAATATAAAAAATCAAATTGCACAATAGATATTCTTTTTTCACTTATATTGCAAAATTGTTCGACTATACTTTCAATTTTTTTTCTTTCTACTCTTCAAGGTAAGATTACCTTCCTACCTTACCATCAAATCACCACACTAGGGAATCTTTAAATAATGGAAGACCATAAGTTGGGGGAGAGACGATAATGCAAGTTATGCTCATGTGAACGGCCAAGTGCTTGATGTGAACAAGTATGGACATTCATTGAAGGCCTTGAGCCAAATGATCTCCATCATTACACCCATATTTTGATAGGTGTTGTTTCTATTTTCTTTATTGGACTTGTTATGACATTCATCTTTGACCAAGTCAACATTTTGCATTATTTTCCACAAAACTTCTAGTATGTAATTCCACCACATTTATGTGGCCAACAATCTTTCATGCTTAGGTTTCTTGCTTCACATTATCATTTTTTTTAGTGGATTGTTATGATGATTCTTATATTAACCTGCATATTTCCTCTTGGATTTTTTTCTAATATTATATTATTCAATTTTTTTTGGGTTATCCCTCACGATGTTTTTGTGCCTTTCAGTGTGATCATATTGGTTAATTTTACTACCTCTCATTTTTGACATTAAAATCATTTTAAACCATATTTTTAATTGTCTCAAATTCTTTTACTATTACTCTAAAGTTTTCTTTGAAATATTATAGATTTTTCTTCAAATTTTTGGGCATGGTGTTTGTCAACTTCTTTACTTCTGATACCTTCTTGTTGAACCATGGAAGTCCATTTATATAACTATGAATTAGAGTCTAAAAGATTTGTTTGTTTGACCAAATTAGTACTCCTTTTGAAAGGAATCTATAATATAAGCCTAATGTTTTTTATATTGTTGGTCTATGCATCCTTCCTATGTAGAAAGGTCTAATATTGATCATTTTTGTTTCTTAATGCAAGTTATAGTGCGTCTATTTCATTTCTTGAAATGGTATTACGTGTTGTTGAGAAGCAATGATCTATGAACCCCAATCTCATTTATGGTTTGTTCAATGGACCTATAACTAGAGATCGTAAATGATCCCTATTGATTGAATTTGTTTGAAAGGTTTTATGCATTGTTCATTGACTTAGCAACTACTGTATTTGTTACATATGAAAGCTCAAGTTAACAGGACTTAGCTAAATATTGTTTCTTGTTGGGTTGCTACATCCAAATGACTCAATTGTTATTTTCATGAATGTCAAACAATGGTGATCCTTGGGTTTTTTGCTATTACTTTTAATAACCACTAGTATTATGGAGAGACAAGGCTCAATTGGTGTTTTATGGTGAAAATTTAATATTTATTTTTCTCAATCTTCCTTTTTTTCTTTTTTCTTTTTTCAATTCATGACTCTTCAAAGTTGATATTACATCAAACCAAAAGTTTGCTAGCAAGGAAAAAAAAATATTTTGGTGTTTCTATGTTTGGAATATCAAAATTATCCTTGCAATGGCACCTTTTTAAATGGGTAGCATCTAACCAAATATTTCTATTTTATGTTTAATTTATTCACCTTAACATAACGTCCTTCATATCCTACCTCTTCTACCTCACATTATTTGTTATACTGCTCTTATCATTCCAAAAGGTCATAGATAAGTTTATTTTTGTCAATAGATATTACAATATTACCAAAGAAAGTAATGAGGCATGTTGGTAGTATTGAAACAAAGGCGCAAGCATTGGAGGCTTGTTGTGACCTTCATGCTTTAGGCCCAACAAAGGTAAACCTTTCTTTTTTTCCTAACATCATTTGTAATTTATATGTTAAACATATGCATGTCAGTAAATCAAATTGTTATTATTTGTTGCTTGTGCTTCATCTTTTTGTCTACATTAATCCTTTTCGTTCATGTTGATATGTCAATGAGTTAAATTGATGTGCCTACCAACATCTCATTAAGGGATCATCTAGAACACCTTGATATGTACTTCATAACTTTCAAGGTTGAAAAGATTTGCATGTTACGGAACCAATGGTGTTTTTCTTCTTTGGTTTCATTGTATTCGAATGATAATTACTAGTCTAAACATTAATGACAAATTAATGATAATAAGCAACCATGTACAAAGTAACACAATATCTCAATTCTCCATTTAGTTTATCATTGAATTATTTTTTAGCTCATATATAAATGAAAGAATTAATCTTCAATGTGAGCATACCTACAAATTGTTTTATGGAATTTTTCATTAGAAGAATTGGAGAGACTTGGTATTATGATGTAGTGTTTACAATATGTGGTTCACGTAACTTTGTAACTTTTTCATATGTGTACTTACAATGTTCAAGTCTCTTTTAGGTTAATGTTTATTATAGCCTCAAAAGGGTGTTGATAATAAAAATGTGAACTAAACACTTATTAAAAAAAAATCAACAACGTGCAATTGATAAAATGCAAGTTGGGGGCATTTATAAGCCTTAGTCTCATGTAGACTTTTTGGGTTGGTAATGTTGGGACAACAAACTATAATGTTTCTTTGAGATCTAATAAGCTTTTGTTTCAACTTGGTCTACATAACTTTTGAATACCAAATGAGCAAGTCTATGTCAATTACAATGGAAACAATTACATATATTGTTTCTCAAATACTCTCCTTTCCTACTCCTTTGCCTTATTGCTCTTGTGCACTTGCCACCCACATTCAAAATGTCATGATGTCAAACAATGAATGTGGTTTTGGGGGTGTAGGTTGATGCATTTGCTCAAAAATTGGGCTATGTTGTGCCATTGCAAGTTGGTTTGATCAAGTTAAAGGTATAGAGTAACTATGTAACTTTTTTTAATTGTCACAAAAATTTGCAATCTTTACCTAGGGAGATCATGGGCAATATTCAAAACACTTGTATTGTCCCTTCATTTCATAAACTAATGAGATAGGAAATGATTACAAAGCAACTAGGAACCATGCTTTTAGTCATGAAATATCAAAAGTAACAAATGAAGTGAAGGTGGAAGGGTTACACCAAGGGCAGTTAAGATTTGAAACAGTAGGTCCATAAGCTGGAAGTTTTGGTGGTTTAGGAAGTTAAAATTTGTCTACTATATAAAGAAGCCACTATTGTAATATATTCTTGTATTTTTTTTGCATTGTAGATGACATAAAACTTCATAAAAATGGTAATTTTTTAAGAACAATAAAAGAAATTTAAGAATAATGAACTTCACTTTTTGAATTGAAAATTATGAATTCATTGATATGTGATTCAAAACAAGGTTTCATTATATATTAACAAATAAAAAATCAAACAAACAACTTTTTGTAACCTTTGTTGGATTTGCAAATTGTGTAAACTTAGGAGAAAAATGGAACTTAGGAAAATTTAGTAATGATGAGAATAAAACAAAGTATTCAACCACTTTGCAAGAAATTTTTTATTTAGAGGATAATCATGAATTATTAAACCAAATATCATCTAAATTTTATGTGGGAAGAGAATCTACATGGACTAACAATTGAAAGTTAGATAATGGTCTTATGATCTCAAAGAAGTTATTAAGGCTTTCATTTGATGTTGAAAAGAATGAGAGTGGTCCATCTTTAAAATTTTAAAAAATTGACAATCGTAAGAAGAAATCTTGTCCTTTTACAAGTTGTAATGTTTCAAAATGTCTTTATGGATCTAAAGATATTGAAAGAAAAACAAATCTCTTAATTTCTTTCAATGTCTTTTGGAATCTTTGTCTTTTCAAAAAAAAAGTTGAATATTTGTGTATTTCCAATTTCAAACACATGTTTACATGTAATTTCATACAAATTTAAATACAAATTGTTATTTCATTTGAATATGTTCAGATTATTTCAAGAGATTAACATTTTATTTTTCTTTGAGATTAAGCTAATTTTCAATAAAAACTTATCCCTTAAATATGTAATTCAAAGATTTAATCTCCACTTGCTTAACTGATTTAATGTTTATCCACCCTAATTGCTTCCAAAATTTTAATGAATTAAAAACAGGGATGGTTCGTTAAATCTCCCCTTGGATGATAATTGGATGATCTTTTATATAATTTGAATCCTATATATATTTGAAAATAACAAGTTTTCAAATGTAAACCCTTTTTTTTTTGTCATTTCATCATCACTGGTAGTGCGTTGCAATGTAGAGCCCAAGTATTTTTTAGACAATAATTTAAATATCATGTCATGAATAAATTTTTAAATATATTTCTGTTTAAATTGACTTACAATCTTTGTGAATTCAAAAATGTTATCATGAAATCTTTAATAATAATTCCATTATGTAAAATATGTCCATCTTTTTTATAATCGCAAGTTTTTATTTTCCCCAATATGATTAGGTACAAAGTTATTTATTTATTTTTGCAATGTTGCTAAAATGGCAATCATCCATTAAAAGATTTAACCACATTTGGTTATAGACAAGTTGTCGAGTTGGAAACTTGTTTAAATCCTTCAATATTATGGCTAGGTCCTATAATTTATCATAAAATATTAATGGTATATATTTTAAATTTTTTAAAAAATGATTTAAAAAAAAGAATTCTTTGTTAATATTGTTACCCACTTAAATTGGCAAAAATGGCCACAAGAAGAAATTTTAATTAAATAGTCCATATAATCATTTCAATACCATATTTGTTTAACAACACATTTTTTAATATAAATGATTACTCATAAAACTTGAAAAAAAATTAAAATTAATGATGTAAGAATATATTTTACCTTCATTTCTTTTGGAAAAGTAAAAGTAACATAATTTGGTGAAAGTTTGGCATTAAATAGTTGGATTAAACCCCCCTCCCCAACCAACATGTTTTTTTTGGTTTTGAATTTCCTAACTTTGGCAATTTTCTTGTTGGGGAAAAAATGGAAAAAATGTGCAAATTCAAAGAAAAATGTAAACTATAAAAAAGTTGCCAAAAATTTGAAATCAAAAATTTGAAAGAACAAAAAGGTTACTCCTAATGAATAAAGATTTAAAACTAACTATATTAAATCCAACTTTAAACACAATTCCAACATCAAATTTATTTGAAAAAATTTAAGCTCAATCTTTGAAATCACTATAAACTCTATCCAAAGTTTTTGGAAACATTAAAATAAATATTCATGATGTAATTAAATATTCTTTTTGGTGGTGAATTTCCACAATTTTGCAAACATAAAAAGGGGCCATCAACATCAACAAATTATATATATATATATATAATTTTAAATTAAGTTTTTAATGATATAATATACAATGGGTTCTAGTACTTGTAGCCAAAATAAAAAATATTTAATCAAATTTATACCTCCATATACATGGTCTATAGCCAAAACATAGTTAAATCTTATTGTGGATGATCTTGAAAAAATACAAAAACAAAATTCATTCATTTATTTAATTCACCTCTAAATATTTAAACATATACTTATAATAAATTAAGCCCTAAAAATTTGATAAATCATGTTTAAAATACAAATAAAAAGTAAAAATATTTATAATCTATAATAATAACAATGATACATAATGTATTGTATAAATTAGTAATCATTCTGTATTTAAGAAAATAAATACAAATTAAAATTCTAATTTTAAAAAATCATTTTTTGTTAACATGTTTCTTTTTTCATACACCAAGAGAAAAAAATGGGGAAAATATTAGGAAAAATCATAGATTCTAATTTACATAAATATATAAGAATTTAATATATGAAAAAATTATAATTTAGAAGTCTACGTGCATCCTAGACTTGGCATGCATGAGCATTGGACCTAAACATGAACGTATTCAAATATAAATGTGAGACATGCTTAATTTTTATAAATCCATTTCAAAAAATTGTGGTGAATGTAAAATGTAATTTGTGAATAATGGATTAACACATTCAAAGTGAATGATTCAACTCATGTGCAAATGTTGATAATTCAAGAGATGTGAAAAAATTCACTAACTTATTCTTGTTTATGTCTCAAATACTAATAAATGCAATATGCAACATTTGAATAATGGTTTCAATTAGTTCAAAATGAATGATTCAACTCATGAATAAATGTTAATAATTCAAAAAATGTGAAAAATTCATTAAACCATTCAAGTATAATTGCAAAACATTAAATTGCATATGTTTCAATCTATTTTAATAAGTGCAAGATGCAATTTTGTGAGTAATGGTTTTAACATATTAAAAAATGAATGGTTTAACTCATGTACACATGTTGATAATTGAAGAAATGTGAAAAAAATCACTAATTCGTTCCCATATAAATTTGGGGTTTTAAATTGTTACACGTGTTTTAATAATTTATGGTAAATATAAAATGCAACTCATAAATAATGATTTCAACATGTTAAACGTTGATGGTTCAACTCAAGTACCATGTTGATAGTTGAACTATCAAAAAAGTAATAACCCATTATAATGCATTGTGTAAATAAAGTTAAAGGTTATCTCAATTTTCAAATTAGCAATTCGAAATATATTAATGAATAAAATAAGGTCCAAATTATACTCATAAATGAACAACATAATGCATGTAACAACTATGAATATATTGATAATTAATTAATGCAACAAGCCACTTGCAAACTTAAAATGGCCAAATGTAATTGAAATGTAGTCAAATTGAACAATAGTCAAAAGTGTGAAGGTGGAAAAAACAAGATTACTTATGAATTATAGTAAAATAGAAATAGTGGATGGGAATGGAGATAACATGGATGGATCAAAAGTTCAATCTAGGGATTTAGTAGCTATTAGAAGTAATGTTGGATATTATAAAACTTTTATTGACAAAAAGATGAATCATGGTATTTCGTAATTTCTTGGTGTCAAGATATTGATGTGAAAAGCAAACGTGCAAGAATGAGAGGTCGCACAACATGTTGTACTTTGAAGTAAGTAAGTTATATAATTTGAATGCCTTGATAATAAAAATGTTTTTTCCAATATATATGGGAAAAATATTATTCATTGTCAACTAACACATTGTTGAATGCTATAATTATGTTGTAGGACATTATAGGAATGAATAGGCATGTTTTTTGTTCAATTTGATGTACTTCAACTCAATAACATCCTTCATAATCCTAACAACATGAAAATCCAAGCAGCTAATCCTAGTTACTTTGATATACAAAATAGTTCCAACAACAATTGAGTAATCTTCATTCACTATAGGGTGGTTGCATACTACAATGGACCATTATGGAAGTCACAAGCAATTTTTTCTGGATTTAAGAAATGTTATTACATACAATTTTTAACTCTTATTGAATATAACAAAAGGGACTCACTTATGTGAAGGTAACACATGAAGTTTATAAACATTAAAAATATATATCAAAATCATGAATGCTTAATTAGTAATGGACTTTATAATCTTAGCAAAACAGAGTGTCACAAACTATAAAATTTTGGATATGTATTTTCATCTCACAATGTGTTTATGCAATGTATGTGAAACTTTAGGATGTAATATATTTCAAGTTTAGGACATTAAAGGTTCATTTAGTGAATGAAACATTGTTTTAACTTTTGTGTTTTATAACATCAAATTTGTAGCCTTTGAAATATTTCGCAAAGTCCATACAACCATAAAAAATGTTGATTTTTTTGAATTTTTAAAAAGAAAACCTTTTAAATGGTTTTTAACATGGTGGCCCCAAAAAATTTGGAAATTTTTGAATTTTTGGAATGAAAGTTACATGGTCAATTTTAAGCCAATTTTGAATACACTAGAAATGTATTTTCAATTGGGATTTTGATTTGCTAATTTTGGTCCACTTTAATATGCTTTCACCCATATACGGTGGTAACAAATGCTTCGAACATTAAATATGAAATTCCAATAATCAATTCCCTACATTTCCATTTAATTCACTAAAATAATACGTGTGAACAGTTACAATTTGTTAGATTACATTATTAAGATGATCAAGTGTTATTAACTATTGACCTAACAAACGTTTTTTCACAATGTGTAAGGAATTTATTTACAAACCTTCACCTAATTAGTTTAATGTTAATAATAACCATTAAAAATTTCTAAACGTATTTCTAAATATTTGTGAAATCCTGATTAGTCATAGTTTGTTATTTTGTGAAGAATAATTGTATGTTTAATCTAACAATTCGTACTTGTTCAAATGAATTAGTGATGTTGTTATATCATTAATTGGGTTGAATGTTGACCAATGTCGCAACCCTAGCTTTGGGCTTGCGACCAAGGCAAAGGGGGTTGCAAGGTTATGGGTCAAGAGGAAGGAAGCTCGGGAATCAAGGCAAAGGCATTGCAAGGGTGCGAGCCAAGAGGAAGCCAGGGAGTCACATCACATACTCTTGGGAGTGTTAGAAAGTGTGAGGGAGTATGAGGGAGTGAACCCTCACATTCCCAAAGCAACTTCCACTTTTGGAGATGGAGTCCCGGTGAACTCTCGAAATTTTAGAGAGAAATTGCAGGGGTCAAACCTCAATGTCTTGTGGCGTTCTTTATATCATTGGAAAGCTCTTGAAGCGTAGATGTCTAAAATGGGCTCGCATTACTCATTTGGACATTTGAAACACAAGTTATGACCAAAAGAAGGGTCGGGAGTCGAACTACCAATTTGACTCCCGACCACAAAAAGTCAGGAATCGACCCGATTTACTTAGCTACAGGGGGGCGTGCCACATATCGTTGAAAAGCTCTCGACGAGA
>Ga0116229_10002694_pt1 | contig 28868 bp, 18 predicted proteins | sample S1TSphgellanicum_3_FD_87313 | JGI IMG/M metagenome (GOLD analysis project Ga0116229, IMG submission 87313) | Host-associated microbial communities from peat moss isolated from Minnesota, USA - S1T2_Fc - Sphagnum magellanicum MG | ecosystem: Host-associated > Plants > Peat moss > Unclassified...
AACTCAGACTGAGCTCCCTCAGCCACTGGTCTCAAAGGTGCAAAATTAGATGGAAAAATAAAAAAACATTGCTCATCTGCGAATTCCTGCTAGAACTGCCACTTCCCTTCTGGATTGCGCCACATTCTCCAGCTTATGAGATGAGACCTCGATCCAGCATGTTCCACCCTGACAAGACGATCTTTAGTTTGGAACAGATCCTCCACACCAGGGATGTAAAATCTGGCAAAATGGTTAGGTGAAACAACAACCTTGGGAATCCAAATGTCTCCCAACCTCGGCACACCACGTTGTCTCTCAGCGAACATAGGCGTTATTCTACGCAAGGTACGAAGTGTAGTAGTATTGTGTCTATAGCTATGAGACTGACACCCATCCCTATGTTCCATTTCTCACCTTCAACCAAACCTCAACGCGCGTATGAAAGCCACTATGAGCTATCTCTATTGCTACGTCTTCGATTCGGGCTTCCTCTGGATCTATTCCTATAAGTGTTATCACACCAAAACCCAGGAAACGCAGCACTACCGCTCCTCTCTGTGGTCCACCCTGAGTAGTCAGATAATCAAACCTATTAACGATTCGTTGTTCACGAACGTCCTGCGTTAATTCTTCTTCTCCTACTTCATTTACACCAGATGAAGACATGATACATTCTACCTAGACCTCTACAGGTTCTACCGAAATTACCGAACTGGTTCTGATACCAAAAAGGAGAGTGCTTAACTTAAACAAACACCCTGCTACCTACTGGATCTATACACGATCTGCAGTTCCTGGGGTTTTGACTACACTTCTGATCTTTCCTTCCTAGTCATGAGCATTCGCCTACAAACACCCTGCAAACTTCTGCTCACACACAGAGCTTGTGTTCATGCGCTTCCATGCTAACACATTCAACAGATTTCTGCTTTGGATCTTACTCTATTATTCTTTCAGACAATGCCACATGAAAACAAAATGCAATTCCTTGGCCGAACTACTGGCGCAGCGGAAAAAAATTAGTAAGCAGCCAAGAATGTTGGCAACCAGTAGATCTCCTTTACTACCTATACATCTTCTAAGCTCCTCAACCACAGTCAGTGTTCCTTTCCTCTACTGGCTATTCTGCAGAAAAAATTGAGGACCCCCTCCATAGCTCATCTCTTCAACACCTCCAAACCGCCTCAGCTCATAATTGCAGCTCCATTCTTCACCATAATTCAACACCGCCTCTACCACACGTAATCAGCCTCCATGCTCATTCAGTAACAGCCGCCATTCATTCCTTCATGTACAACATCTCACACACACCCAGAGAGAGATTTCCCATGCACTTCCATGCAATAGTAATGGAGAGACAGCCGCCACAAAAAAGAAATGGCTAATAAAGTAAATTTAACTTCCAAGATTAGGAAGTGTTCACACTGACATGGCGACTTAATTTCGTGTTACACTAAAACCTCAATGAAACATTTTTAAAAACCCTAAGTTTTAAGTATGAATAATAATATAATTAATAAAAAACTAATTTGGTCTATTATGAGTTGGGATATAACATATGCAAAAACAAGCGAATATGTTATGAACTTGGGTATTGGTAAGACCTTATACCAATCTAATATGGATTTTAATACCAAGGCTCATATTAGAGTTGATACCCTTATATACCTGCACAACACGGGTTTTTATCCTAAAGGGAAAGGCTAATAATAAACTTGAAATACAAAAGTTGGCAACCATTTGAAACTTGAAGCTAAAAATTGGCAACAACATAAAACACTGGCAGAAAATAGGGTACTTTAGAAATCTTAAGGGAGATTTCAGCCCCAACAATAAAGACACTACCCAATGTAACAAAATATGTACCTACCAAAATACAAAACAAAAATGAACACCTTCAAAAGTAAGAACCAAGTGCAAGTGCGATGACAAATTAGATTCATGCACAATTTTGCATATCAACCTCTAGTGCAATGATCCAATTGAGTATAGATTTGCATTTGCACCTTAAAATACAACATTAATAAATGAAGAGAACAAATCAACAGAAAATGATAGAAAGAAATTGGAAGAAAAAAATGGGTTTATAAATTATTATGTTTATGTGGTTGGTATTGTACATGTGGACCCTTTTACATTTATATTCCATGGCGGAACTTGATACCATTCTGAGCTCTAATTGTTGTAGCAAAAGGAAAGGTTTTCATGGGAAAAAAACGTTGTGCATACATCCTAACAATAAGATTTAGTTGAATTGTCAATATATTTATCAACATATCTAGATTGAAATTCAAAGTCAAGAAACATGTTTCTCATTTCTACACCACTTTATAAAACCTTAAAAATGACTTATATTAGTGTATAATGAAGTTTATTCATGAATGAAAACAGGATAATGGAGTGATTTTTCAATTGTTGTGTAGGGTATGTCTATGGGTGAAGTATTACTAAATACCAAAAGGAAATGGGGAGAAGGGTATTATTTGGCAAAACCTAACAAGCTTATAAACAATACAAACACCCCACTGTGCCAAAAACTCCAAGATTTTTGTACTTATTTCTAATAAGCATTCATTTGATCCACTAATTTACAAGAGAATCATTACGAAAAATCAAACCACAACAAGAAAATATGTAATACTAGAAAAATGAGAATACACTACTATTTTTACATTCAAGCAAATTAAGACCCATAATGATTCTAAAAAGGATGATTGCTATTCTAAGACTGCTTAATCAAGCAACAGCATGATGAAAACCTAGTTGGTCCCATGTTTCCCCAAAGTAGTAATCAACTTTCAAAATGCAAGGTCAAGTTTGCCACAAATGCATGGTCAGCATGAGGTTACACGTGTTGTTGAGCCTATAAATCCCTAGTGATATTCATAATGTCTTGAGCCAAAAACCTTTGCTCAAGCTCTTTGATAGGGTCCACAACAACTAATGTACACTTCTCCTTGATAGATCGAATTGCATGGAACCAATAAACCCTATAAACAATATTAAAAACCCCTTTATAGCTACATCCCACATGTGTACAAACCATGTAATTGGGACCGTTCAAGAAAAATGTTGCATGCTTGACACCTAAAGCAAGTTTAGGAAATATGCAGTGTACATTTGAATGATCCATAATATCATCAAAAGCTTGGAACACACCATCCTCAACCACATAATTCAACTCGTAATTGGATCCACACACATTTGATACAAATCATCCTCACAAACCTGAACTACAAAATCACAAATAAAAATATCACGAGCTTGAACAAAACTTTGAAAGACTTTGAACACACTCATGACATGGCAAAATGCAAGAGAGACCCATAAATTAGGTCTCTATGTCAGGAAGCAACTCCAAATTGACTTTGACATTGGCTACTTGCTATTCAAACATGTGCACCAACAAATATTTGTATTGAAATAGGACTCATTTAATAAGAGATGACATTGAAATCTGAGTTTTCCTGTTGCTGAGGCTCTTCAGAGCCTTGTGAGTTTACAACGCTCTGAAAGTTCGTTTACTTCTCTCCAGATGACCGCTTTAGGATTTTGTGAATAGTAAACATATGCGTAGATCGGAGTAAAGATTCAATTTTGGATTTTTATGAGTTGCAACTCCTACATATTTGGAAGTTCTTGGATTTTAGCATGTTGTTTTTTCCATACCTAAGGGTCTACAAAGAAGCTTTTCCTTCAAATGACAGACTACAAGAATAGAGTAGAAGCTACATAATGGCTTTACTGTCTGTCCAGTTTTGCCCTCATGATCAACCTTGACCACATTGTACTTAGTGCTTAAACATGAACAATTTAGTGTAAAATTTCTTGGGGCTGGTGTATTTGACTAGATGCTAAAATATCAACAAGATCAAGCACACAAAAACTCCACAAAAAAAAATGTCACGTCATTTCCAAAAACCAAACAAAAACATTGCACACAAAATGTGTGCAGTAATCACCATGTGAACACAACATACAAAGTATAAGACCACAATCTGATTATGAATGGCAGCAACAAGTTGCAATTTGTTGAGCCATGAGTTCCCCATGGTCAATGTACAAGTACATAGTGATCTGCTCAAAACTGAGGATGAAACCAAAGTCTACATCAACAACCTCTGTACTGAGTTTCTGTTACTATTACCAGAAGCAACAGGAAGAATTAATCACGTCACCTGTTAGGACTCAAGCAGCATAGCTGACCAGAAATTCATTAGTATCCTCATTCAAGCTGTGGCAAGCTTGTGAGGGAAAACTTCATTTCATTTTAGCTTGCCCCTTAAAAAACGGAAGCACCTAAAGTAAAGGCACAGAAAGACCACTAGTGATTTTCCACTAGAAGCTAAAACAAGAGAAGTTAACGGTTTTAGTCCATTTCCCAGGCCTAAACTTCAAGTGTGCTACATGGCTCTTGATGGCATTAATAAAAGAGTCATAATCAACTTCACTATCTGTGTGGACCTTTACTTCTAGAATCTGTAGCTTTGGCATTACTGTTACAAACAAAAGCAAAACTTCGACAGATGCCGCAAGTGTGTGTGGAATCATGTGCAAGATGAGCCTTGTAATTGGTGGCCAAGCCTTAACTTCCACCAAACTGGGGTAATGTGCTGTCTCCATTGAATGCCAAAGCCCTGGTCCAACATTTAGGACTCGCAAATCTGGGCATTCTGACTGAAGAGTCTCAAAGGAAGGGACATCCAGCAAGACTTCTTTTAACACATTCTGCAACTTTCCATCCTCACCAAACACCAGGCATGGTATGTCCAGAAACATTGTGTCAAGGAGCACATTCCGTCGCACAAGCTTTGAAAGTGTCATGAAATTTGAAGAACTATACAGAAGCTCCTTAAGGTTTCGGATGTTCTCAAATCCCACCAACGAGCAATCCAGGACCTCAAGGTTAAATACCATAAATTTAAGGGTTGGCACATTCACATGTAGTGCTTCTGGACATGTCATCTTCAACTGCAATGCTGTCAGATTTGGCAAGTCAACTTTGACTAGTTTTGCTTTTTTGGACAACCAAAGACACAAGATTTTGAGTTCAGGGAATGTTAAGTGGCCTTCTTGAACCCCCCCAACATCAAGTAGTGCCAAAGTTTGCAAATTTGTCATCCGGGTGTTAATCTCCTGGAGTGCATCACCACTCACTAATACACGGCGAAGTGTAAAACTCGTCAGGCATGGCATGTCCTTGCACCCCTTCATGTCTAGTCTCATGTAACTCAACTCCAGTGTCTTCAAAACAGAGCCTAATCACCCCACCACACAACCAGAAACAACACATCAATCAGAAACATAATAATTTCAATGCATGTGTTAGACCACCAAAGATTCAGGGCCTTCAATACTACACCTAGTGCCCATGTCACCAATCAAAAGTTGATATCATAACAAACAGGGAGTGAAACACTCACAAGTTTCTGACAGAATTGTGATGAGGTTGGATCTCCTTGAAAAGGCTTGCTGGTAATAATCCACAATGCACAAATGCTGTAATGTGGCTTGAATGGATGGAATCCAAGTCTTCACAAACAGTGGATCTGTGAGCCAATGATCAGTCTCTTTCCGTTCTGAAGGTGGAACCACCTTTAATTGGAGGTTTGGCTCAATCTCAAGTCGTAATTGTGTAACACATTCTGTCTCCCTCAATATTGTTGGCACAATATGGCGGAACTTAATTGGCTCCCTGCTTGCCACCAAAGTACTTGTTTCTCCAGCCCACGGATCCTCACCACAAAACTCCCCCTCATGTTTGGGTTTCTTGCTACTCCCATCCAGGAAATTGCCATTGTCATCTCTTAGCATTTCTTGCAAATGCCCCTTCTCACATGTGTCTTGTTCCTCCTTCATCACTGACATACTGGCTTCCCCTGAATGCAAATCTCCAAGACGAAACTCCCCCTCATGTTCAGGTTTCTTGCTACGCCTGTCCAAGAAATTGCCATGATCACCCTTTAGGGTTTCTTGTAAAGGCCCCTTATATGTATCATGTGCCTCCTTCATGACAGACATACTGACTTCCCCAGCCTGTGAATCCCCAACTTGAAACTGCCCCTCACATTTGAGTTTCTTGCTACACCTGTCCAGGAAATTGCCATCATTGTCCCTTAGGGTTTCTTGCAGATGCTGCCCCTTACATGTGTCTGGTTCCTCCTTTGTCACTGATGTACTGGCTTCTCCAGCCTGCAACCAGCTCAAATCCCTCTGAAGTTTCCATTTCTTAGTACTCCCAAGTGGTACTCTGTTGCCATTGTCATCCCTTGGAGTTTCCTGTGTACCCTCTTTATATGTAAGGAAGTTACTAGAAGTATTTTGCAGAGCTTGATCACTACTGTTTTGGTTGCTTGGTCGCTGCCAATTGCAAATCTTGACATCACTTTGATCTTCTTCTTGTTGACACTGAGTTGTAGGCCTTCTGACATTGATTCCTGTGGGGATGACTTCATGTAGAGCATCTGCATGCTGCGCTTCAGCAACCTTCTCTCGAGGATGCTTGTTGTTGTTGCTGTCAACCTGGGACTCCTGGAGATGTACACCACTTCCTGGAGTATCAGTGGAATTCTGAGTAGTAGGAGGCAGGGGTACATTAGGAGTGAAATCATTCTCAGTTCTCTGTTTGCCAAGAGCCAAACAATCTGCTGCTGCTCCTGCCTGTGATGAACTCAATGTGCCTCGATCTCCACCTCTTCCATGGCGGCGTTTGGGGTCAGGTGGTGGAAGTACCATTCTTGGGAGTTCTCGAACACGAGTATGATATGCTTCCTTGCAAATAATCCGAAGCGATCGAACACGATTAGCCGCATATTGAAAGGATTTGCACACACACTTCACTCTTGCAATATGGACTGCATCTTCCAATCGATTCACAATATCTTCCTGTAGATGTTGTGGTAATACCTGGAGAGGAGCATAATAATACAAACAAGTGAGTGCCATATGATGACAATCCTCAAGAACTCTCATCCCCTCCTCACATTTGCCTCATGGTTTGAAGAAGAACAAAATTGGTGCAATGGATGCCCATACCAACACACAAGAAAACCAGGAAAAAATCTACTTGAAACTCTGTAAGACTTCAACTTCAACTATGGCAAGTGAGACAGACCAAGATCTCTGTCTCTGTACCACATTCACATCTAGTTGCATGACAGAATTCCAGCTTCATGTGAGAATAATTCTGGATTATCTATCTATCCACTGGAGCTTTGTAGCATGTTGCAAAAGAATCATTCTGCAAAATAAAACCAGCTAGGGTGTAAGTGATGGAGGAGGAGGAGGAGGAGGAAGACTTACAATTGTGAACGGAATGTCACCCATGATAAGAATCCAATTTCAACAGCTTCAGGTTTTGATGGATGGGTGGTGGTGGTAATGGACCTTGTCTTATGGCAGCAGCAGTCCCTGGATCTTCGCCCCAACATAACCACCACCAACCAGACAGCCTGCTGCCACTTACTTCGTCCTGCTCCAGAGAGAGCAAGGAACGAACAACAAAAAGTTGGTCCAAACCGAAGAGACCCAAGAGAGTAGTATCAAGTTCTTCTTCGTCCAAACCGAAGAGAGTGAGTATCCGCGTGAAGATCACGGCAAAGAGAAGAAGAAGAAGAAGAAGAAGTGGAAAAAATTCTTGACTAAAACCTCGAATAGCTCGGGAAAATCTGTGTGTGTCTCTCTCTCATCAACAGATGTAGAGGTCAAGAGAACTTTTTTGGGTTTTGCTGTGGAAATCAAACTAGAGAAATCCCAAGAAAAATTCGAATGAAGCGTCAACAACCCAGGAAAATTGTAGAGGCCCCCTTGCGTACTAGGCACCATAAAGAAACAAAACCCGCAGTTTGAGAATTCCTCAACACCCAAATAAATAACGATTCTCAAACGAAGAAGCAGATATTGAGAACCCCCAATTCTTCAAACCGAAAAAAGGTTCTCCAGAAACCAACAACAGCAGCAGCCCAAGAAGCGTGAGCGCAAAATTAGGAGCTTTTCAAACAAGAGAGACGATTGTTTCCCACCCTAACCCGGAAAAAGATCAATCTTGTCCAACTATCAATTCGTTCCAAACTAGGAAGAAACTGCTGCTTTCTTCCGTCCCACTTCCTCATGAGAGAATACCATCTAGAAACCTTCATAACAAGCTTTCCAGCCCACGAACAAACAACCTCAGAAACGAAGCACAAAGCAGTTCCTTCGGCAAGAAGAGTCCCTTGGCCTCCGTCCTCCCTCCCCAGACAAACTTTTCGTCATGCCGCACACAGACATAACACAGAAAAGATCGAAAACTGTCTGTCCGGCCAGCAAGATCCTTCACACAAGCAGGTGCTCCCAAAAAAAAGAATTAAAACCTCGAAGAAGAGGAAGAAGAAGAAAATTCAAAATTTCTACTACTTATTTATTCTTGCAAAACAAAAGCCGAACCCAAAAAATTATTAAAAACTAAAAAACCCTAAGACGTCCGAGATCTTTCAAACAACAAACAAACAACAAGAGGCTTCTTCCTCCTCCTCCTCAGAAAGCTGGAGAAAAGAATCCGAACGTGAAAACCCAAGAAAGCTAATAAGAAAGGAAAGGTCTTTCCACGCACCATAATGAACACCCCAACCAAACAGAAGAAACAAAAAGAAAAAGGCCCCAAAAAAAAGAGAAGGTTATAAAGCTCTTTCAGAAAACCCCGAAAGAGGAAAGCAAAAACAAAAAATTCTTAAAAAAAGAAGTCAAAAAAAGTCAGGCTGATTGAAGCAAACTCTGTTCTCTGAGGCCGCGTAAACAAGACGCAGCAGTTTCCTCCTCATATCAGTTAAGCAGAATAATTCACAAAAACATAACAGAACAAAACCCAAACAATGATTTCATCAAGGATAAAACAAAAAAACAAACCCCCCAAGAAAAACTCTGTACATAAATAAAATTTGCTAAACAAACCAGTTTTGCCAGGCTAATTTTTTTTTCAAAAAATATCGCAAGACAAGACACTTGGGGTCTTGGATGGAAATAAACGCATGCACCGAACAAAAATCTTGTCTTTCTCATCTCCCAAGTTCCCCCTAACCTACTGGAGCCTGGAAGCTAGACCACCTGCCTAAAACATGCAAAACAAAAATAAACCAAAATAAACCTGAAAAAAAACACAACTACCAAAAAGTCAAGTAACGCGGGAAGCTGAGGTTGTTTGTTGTTGTACATGGGACAAAACCCAATTCAAGCTTTTACCACCATGTCTAGGCCTACCAGAATAATAATATACACAAAAACATAAAGTAAAGACCTGCAAGGGTTTATTTTAGAGGTGTGGTCATAGGGCACGTTACCGCTAAAATGTCTCCTCTGCAAAGGGCGGGCATGTCATAAAACATACCTAGTCTTATGCTTATGCAGGTATTTCATTTTTTTAAAATGCTCACTTTTTATTTATCAGGTATCACGAGAAAAACATTTAAAATAGATGCACATCTTTACTCGGTGAAGGTCTTGGCCATGTGCTTTACTGGAATGGAGCGTGTGCTCAGGTCCCACCTCTTGTGGGGCCTCATTCCAGCTTTTACTCTGTGCACTGAAGGTTTTTTTTTCTTTTTTTAAAGGGAAGGATTCCACCTCGTGTTTGTGCAAGAGTAATAAACTGCAATGAGTGGACAATACAGTACAAATAACAGTACTTAAAATTGTACAATACAGAAACCTTCCTGCGAGAGGCCACTCTTACAAGATCAGGTCCACCTGGAACAGTAAAATGGCCTGTATTTTGGATGAAGTACATAAATGAAAACCAGATTTTGGCCGTCACATAGCTTGAAAATGGGTTTGAGACCTGGAAATGGGCACACAAAATGCAAAGAAGATACAGTGGTCTTCACAAGGCCCAGTTTTTTAAAGAAAAAAATTGTTTCTCATTGGTTGGCCATAATAATTGGCTCCAGTCATGGAATTGAAATAGAGTTCTCTCTCTCTCTCTCTCTCTCTCTAGATTTTAGTGTTCAATTTTTCATGTTTATAGTTGGGGGTTGAGGACACAATTAACACTTCAAGCAGAGGCCCGCATTGGGTATATCATATATGGATGGATGGTGGGTCAGTGTGGACCAGCATCTACATCTTCTTGAGTGAGGCCCCTTACTGGTTATAATTAACCACGGAAATGATATATTTGGACTCTGAGGTCCTGATTTAGTTTAAGGACATGATGTTTAGAAGTAGGCTAACCCAAGGAAAGATTAAGGTTTTTACCAAGGTGCCAATGTAAGTATGTGCTGGTTCACCCAAGGCATGGATGGACCTTCTTTTTTTCTTAGCCCCTTCATTAAGGGGGCAAATGCTAAATTTGGAATCCGAGACCATGAGACCTCGATTATTTTTTTTGTCTCAGGATAAGCTATTTATTACCTTACCCTAAGGTCAGTTTTGTCATTAAATAATCCTCAAAACAGGGAAATGAAATTTTGTGAGAATATGAAGAAGGTGCCGTGTTGAAAATCATCATAATTATCATACTCTGAAGGATTTCATTACTCATATCACAAAATTATAATAGATGATGGAAAAAATAATAATTTCAAAATTAAAAACCGAATGAATTATTCGTTTTGTCAATGGGGAAACTGACCCTAGGCTAACAGTATTTCCACTATTGAGCAGTTTTTTATTTTTCAATTGGTTAAGGGTCAGGTATGGGACCCTTGGCCAGTGGTTCCCAAAAATCATAAACCCTGTTTTAACCATTTTAACAAGGGCTCCAAAAATAAAAGAAGGGGAGACAATATTCCCAAAGTTCTTAACATGTTCCCAAAGATCTTTCCGAAGATCACACTAGCTTTGCATTATTTTTTTCTAACTACTATCGTCACAGTCACCTCACAGCTCTACAAGTCAAGCATTCATCAAATGCTCCGAGTCAAAGTGTAACCCTTGTACCAAGTGACATCCCTGTTTTATGGGATTCCCAAAGTTCTGAAAGTTGATTAATTACATAATTTATAGCAGTTGGGGCTACCCAATGGAAAGTGCCTATCCTTGCTGCAAGCAACAAGGTCCTATGTCAGTGGTTTTCCATTAGGTTGTTATGATGTTTCTAGTGGTTTGTAGCTATCGATTCTTCATCTGAAGACGGCAATCGTACCTAGGTGGATTTAGCAAAATCTGGATATAAACCAGAAATGAAGTACAAATGTTTAATCATCCTTCTCTATGTTTGGGTCATGCAATGAAAATCACATATATGAATTTTCTAATTTTAACTCCTTTTTTTTCCTCACTTTTACTGACCAAAATCCTCCAAAATCATTTTTTTCGAATTTTTAATTTTATATTTCTCTTTTCTAGCAATATATAGCCAGTAGAAGAAAGGCTACAGCACACTTGGTGTAACTATGATGACAACAGCATAATGAACTGAGCCCCTCTAAATCCCTTAATGAGCAAGTTTGTTTGAAGCCTATGTATACATTGCTATGTGGTTTTCTGCATCACAGAAGTCTTGTGCTCCATTATCAATACTTGCCTTATTTAAACACGAAAAATATTTGAATGTTTTGTTGTTCCCTGTTGAGTTTGTACCCACATTGTCAAGGAAGCATGAATTAGTACCTACCAATGGCTTATTTCCTGGAATTTACAATAATGATATATTTAGAACATTTGTCAAACCCTACACAAAATCACTTGAGGCATCACCAGGACACCTAAACAAAGCTTGTTAACAGGTATCTAGGGTCTTTCTCAAAAGACCAGGAGAAAGGACCTACCTTACACAGCTGGTTATTTGCTAATTCTTCCATGAAAATTACCATTTCTTTGAAAGTTTTCAAAACCCCAAAAGCTGAGGCTCTATTGATTTTGACAATTTTTGAAAAACCAAAACTTAAGTTTCTATGATTTTTATTTGTTTTTTTTAAAGATCAATGTGTTAGGTTAGTAATAAAATCAATGAATGGCCCAACATTGGTTTTTTGCAATGGGCCAACATGAACTAGCACCCAGTAGTGTTTTTTTTTTGTCAATTTTGTGATTTTGCTGAAGTGATAACCATCCATAAATATTTAGCAAAATTTGGCAATATTAAAAATATGAAAGTATACAAATCTTAAGCACCTTTTCAGCAGCTTTTCATGTTGCAGGTAATTGTGACAATTGATTTTTTTTTTGGAAGTTGTTTTCAAAATATTTTTTGCAAAATGACAAAAAATCACCACAAAAATAATCACCAATACCTTTACCTTTTTGAGTAACATCCCTTAATTAACAAAGGAAATGTGAAATTTGGACTTAAGACCTTGATTTAGTTTAGAGCTATCATATTTACAATGTTTAGAATTAACTCAAAATAATTAGGGGCTTTTATCAATGTTGTGAAAATATCTAATTTGTAGGGTTAAAACTAGGGGTCCAAGTCCATGTGCTTGTTCTAAATTGACACCCTTTTGTTGGAATGAGCACAAGACCAAGAATATAGGATTAGTTTTTTTCTAAATCCAAAAGTGAAATTGTAATATGTAAGAATTCTCACAACTCTATAAGAATAGGGAAATCACCAATGGGGTGAGAACCACACAACACTTGTTTACCATGGTACCAGTGTGCTTGCTGATTCACCCCCCAAGGCATTTCGGAGGAACCACAAACAAATTTGGTGTTTTTAGCATGGTAGCAGTGTCACTGCTGGTTCTGCAAAGGCCTTGAAAATTGTACAAAAGAGTAATGTCTTCCAGCATGATTAAACAAACAAAAACTGACAATGCAAAATAAACCCAACCTTTTAAGTCTGAGTGGAATAACTCTAAACACTTTCTGAAGTTGGGTTGCAGTCATCAAGATTTGAACCACAATATTCAAACTACAATTTGGACCACAATGATTCAGCTCATTACTACCACAGTCTTTCTTCTCTGTCCCCCTTTAGCCTACTTTGCTCTTTGTTGTTCCACTTTTTTTGAAATACAGTTTAACAAGTTTACATCAACCTCAAGGAGGACCTTTTGCAAAGTCATCAAATTTTCTGGTCCACTCCAGGTGCAAGCAAAATTTGGCAGGAGTGACGTTTTCGTGCACTTACAAATCCTGTCATATTTTGCTTTGTGTGTTATATATAGACTCTGGAGGATATGTGGAAGAATCTATTCCTCCAAGCTCAGCTGAGCCGAGCCAATCCATGGGCATTCCGTATTTGATGAATCCTTGCCAAACAAATTTTTTCAAGGTTTGACAAACACTGTCAGCAAAACATGATAAGTCGAAAAACTCAGTCTATGTTTATATCCTTTCAGACTTTTTTGATATTTGTCCAGTCACCTTGGGAGATGTACTTACTTCAAATCCTGGAAGGGTCTAATAAGTGCTGATTAAACACATGTTGAACACAAGCGTCTCCAACAACATATGTTTAATTCGGCACGTATTAAAAACTTGTTTAGCTGTGAAAACTTTGAAGAAATTCCAGGTTGCCCATGGATCTATCTTCAACAATGATTTTTTTCTTTCATTTGCGGTGTCTCTCGAACATGAACTAGAACCCCATGGTCGGGGGAAACATTTTCAATTTGTGGAATGTACTCTAATAGTTTCTAAAAATCTTTAAATTTTTCACTTTGAAAATGTGAGAAAGAGGTAAGAATACAGATAAAGGAGACAAAGATTTATCAATTTAATAATATTTTCCTTGGCTCTCTCCCCTTTTTAACTTCCTTCATGTGTTCACATATGGTTTTCAATAGTTCGTTATTATTCATGTCAATCTCAAATCTGATTTTATTATATAACATGGACACGAAAAGGCACATATGTGTGTGTGTGGAATGAGCCATTTTGATTGGACCATCTTAAAAATTTGGAAAAACTGAAACTTTGGAAGCTCCAAAATAGAAGTTTCTATTGCAAGATAGGCCGGCTTCCTTTCAGCCCGTCTAAATAGGTGAAAAGAGAATAGCTTTGGGCACAGCACATGGGATAAAAGTGTGGTGCTATTGGGAACATAGTAAATAACACGGTGAGAATTTGAAGAACCCTTTGAGAACTTAATGAGAACACATTGAAAACAACAAAAACCCCAAATTTTCAAACCCCACCCCACCCCCCTTTGCCCCAATAGAAATTGTTGCATCACCTCATTGGTCAAATAGATTTTCTATTCTTACATTTATTTGTCACCATTTGCAACTTAGCCTAATAATGGCAAGGACACACAACTGAGGGGCTTATAAAGTACAAAATGTTGTTATTGCAAGTGGCAACATCTCATTGTATGGACTAGACTGTGATGATTACCATGAATGATCAGGACATATGAAACTATACATGGTAAATAGCATGCTCAAGCCACTTACTAACTAGATATAACTGATTCTACATGACCACCTAGCTTAGAGCATCTCCACACACCCATGCCCGTATTTTGGTCTTGATCAAGGTTTATCACATCTAGCATGGAGTGTTAATTTTTCCCCCATCCTCACCCATAAATATGAAAAAGTGGACAATGCCATAGTACCTTGGAATCTTTGAAACCTTGAAACCAATCCATAAAACTGAAACTGCAAATGCATAGGAGACTACGAATAGCAAACCACACCAATCATTATGATTGGCCAATTAGAACCAGGAAGCAACAATCAGATAATATTTATTACACTCTTTTCTAGCAGGTGAACATCTTTACTATACCTTTATCAGCCTCAGCAAACTGTGCAAATATGCAGGAGCAAAACCATTTTCCTCACCCAAACCAGCATATTTTGACTTTTGAGCCCTGCTGGGGAGATCATCTCTCGTGGCGCTCAGAATTAGACCCTGCAAAAATATTTCGCACATCCAAGTTTAGTTATTTATGTTTTTCTAACCGCGCCAATAAAACTGAAACTAGGACTGCAAATAGGCGGGAGACTACTAATAGCAAGCCACCTGGACCAATCATTTTGATTAACCAATAAAAACCAGTAAGTAATAGTCAAATTGTATTATTACACTCTTCTTTAGCAGGTGTTTCGCCTTACTGTGCCTTTTACCAGCCTTGTGGAAAAATGTTGAGCCCAAACCATTTTCCTGAGTCAAACCAGCTTCTTTTCATTTTTCTTCATCCAATCTTTAATTTGCAAGGTCACATACTGAGCCCTGGTGGAGTTGCTCTTACAATTTATGGGACACATCAGAAGGTGAGTTATGAGGTTCAGCCAACCAAGAATGTGCAAAAAATATTATGAAGGTACGAAAATGTCAAAAGGCAACAAAATATGTAATATAACTGGAGAGCTATTTTCCAATGGCATGTTAGCAAGCCGCTGAAAAGAGAACGCTGGACATGATGATATCAATTTGGTCTCTTCTGTTTCATTTCAGTCTTCATGGATAGCTCTTCTTGCGTCTACTGACCTAACCATGGTTTAAAAAATCCACCGTGCCCATTGTGCAAATCATGAAAGGCATTCTGTTTTGAAGCCAAGGCCATTGTGCCCATTTTGAAGCCCAGTTGGAAAGCTTGGCTGACTCAACCCAAATTCCTCACAGGCACCTCACCACTGCCAGGGCACAAATACAGACCCTGTACTGGGCATGCTCCATAATGCAAGAAGCACACCTACTTTTTAACCCTAGTCAAAAGCTGAAAACTAATCATCCATTTCAGGTTCAGAACAAACCTTCCATTTGGGACCGCTTGCAGAAAAGTACTCTGGAAAAGAACAGAAATTTTCTATATAGGAACATTGGCAGTTGCTACTTTCTTTTGGGGGTGTTATTTTGGGGACTCACATACGCCAACTTATGTGCTCCTCTCTTGACACCAATTGGGCACAAGTGTGGCACATGAAATTTTGGAAGATTGGTTCCATGAGGTTTATCACCTCATGGGTTTTGTGTTCAAAGGCTTCACTTGTCGCATTCAAAAAGTTGGCAAAATATTCAGTACATTATTACCTATATTGTTTGTACTATGCTTGCAACGTACAAACAACCAGCATTTTCTTTAAAAATTTGAATTCAATTCTTTTTTCCTGAGCAAAAAAAATCTAGTGTCTAACTCATACAGAGGATTTTTGTGAAAAATAAAAGTGCCAAAGTCACCAGATTTGGAGGAACTTTTTTTCTGAAATCTCCATATGTAGAATATTGGTTGGAGCCAGTCGCCAAAATATAGCACGATTCTTATATTTTTTTACTCTCCATATATTTGTAATCAAATTTGGCTGATTCCGTTTGTGGATCATCACCAGTGTGGCTACATCACAAAATTGAAAAACAGAACCCTGACTACAATCTCCATATGTAGGGTAGACTGGCTGGTGACTGAACACTTAAGCACTCAGGGCAGGCTGGATCCAGAGGGAGGGCTCGTTGTTTCTGGTGTCCAAACAAAACTTGAACCCCTCTTATTGGCTCTCTGACACACTAGTAATGTCAAAAATTAGTTAGAAATGAGAAAGTTACAGCCCTCCAAAGTAAAGGGGGTCAAGAACTTATAAAAACAAATCACCGAACATTACACAGGCCGATTCCTGAACACCCAAAAATTTCCTTGTATGGTGCTTTGTTGTATTAGAGTTCAAAAATGATTTGTAAAACTTCAGGTGACACTCCTATAGCACTTTAAATCATTTAAAATAAATAAGAAATAAAAAAACTTATTAGGTTTGAAAAGTAGGAGTCCAAAGAAAAAAAAAATGCATTTTGTAAGTTGAAAAGCTTATTTTTCTTCTTGTTATTTTTTCATTATCCTTTTTCCTTTGCACTCCCAAGATGATTTTTAGAGCTTGAGGTAGCACTCGCATAACATTTAAATCACTCAAAATGAAGCACATATGATGAAAATATAAATAAATGTTTGATCATAGACAAGTGATTGATGATGGGCCAGTCTACCCTAAGTCAGATTGTTTTCATGTTCAGTAATATTTTCTGGTTTTGTACATTAAATTGATATGTTTGCAATTGATTTCATATTATATAAAATTTCAAAATCCAGATTGACAAGACCCTCCTACCTTTCATATACTATAAGCATGTATGGTAGATAACAAGTAACAACCAAAATTGGTCTTTTATGGTGTCTGTCTAAATATCAGAAGTTTGTTAGTAAATACATCAAAATTTCATTGACGGTGGGTGGGGTTTTATAGATTGATGTGTAGGGGTGCACAATTTTGGGGTGCATAGATTCAGGTGCAGAGGTTTTGAATATTGAAAATGATAAAGTTTTGGTACCAACATGATAATCAATAGGTAATAGGTGGTTGATAAATTTGCAAATCAAATATCAACCATGATATGTCAAATGCCTACATTGGCAACATACAAACCTAAAATTTGGTATTGACAGTTCTAAATTTGTGATGTATGCGTGTATGTTTTTCCCTCAATTTGTAAGAAAGTTATTAAGCAAAAATATGAGACATTAAAACATGAGACATTACAAGCAGTGGTCAAATCTGAAGTACATGTCCAGGAGGAAAGTGCGGTGTTGGCTGGTTATTGATTTGCCATGTCAGTTTTTTTCTAAAATGGTTGCAAGTTAGGTTATCAATATTTTTTGACAATAACCATCAGTTATGCACAAGGATAAGTTTTCAAATGCCTGATTGATAACCATCATTTATACACTAGTTATAATTTCTTTAATTTGTAAAAATACCTGTTTATTTTTTATCATAATATTTTTTTTATTGACTGATATCTTACCTAGATGATAACCAGGTCATCCAGGTAAGTGTTTGATTTTGAAAACTCAATACTAAGCAGTTAGGTTATTAAGCGATTATCAAAAAAATTAATAATCAACTGATAGATTGTGGCTAGGACCCAGGTCAAAAATCATTATTCTGCCACCACTGGAATTTTGCAACAAATGCTTAAAGATGCATTAACATTTTTGTAAATATTAATATGCTAAACCTTTCATAGATGTTCGCTAATTTCCAAAACTTTAAACTCTAAACCCTAAACAACAGCTGTCTCTAGGACAGATACTTCAGACATAATCTGTCCCCAAATTTAGACAGCTTATGTCCTCAACTTTAACAGCAGGAAAGCTGCTTTAGACTTCTTTGTTCTCTAGCGCACACATGCTTAGACTTGTCCACTGACTAGCACCTTACATGACATCATTCTCACCTTCCCAGCACTGGCACATTAGGATTCAGTTGGTACATTGTCACTAGTTGGTGAGGTCATATGTGAGTAAATTACCCATAGTGCATAATCTTCAATTGATACTTTGCATTTGTTGGCCCCACCCACCCCAGGAGGGAGGAACTTTGCATCATGGGAAGATTTTGCCATAATTTTGTTGGTTTGAAGTTTGAACTTGAAACCCAATGTGTGGGTGACAACCGTTCTTCTTGTACTCTCTAACCTGCTTTTGTTTTTTCTTTTGGGATCGAAGTCATTTTGTATTCATATTACCTAAGCCATGTCCTTATGCTTTCATCATCATTTCGTTTGAACTCACCATAAAGTGGAGAGTGAACCTTACTGGTGGGGATTTGGGTTCTTGTTTCTTGTGTGAAATAAGTAGACCTCTTCTGGCAAGGCTCTGATTCTCAACATGTGTTGAGCAGTTACCAAGCTGAAAGCGTGGTATACAGACTGGTAGTGGTTCGGGTATCAAAAGAACCAACAAAACTCATATAACCTAAGACAATATCAGCTTCATACCAATACATGAATGGTAGGGACATGAGGACCCTAATACCAAGATAGGGTTTACTACTATGATTTTTTTCTTTAAGATTTTATACCAGTACCAGTTGGTATGTTCAAAAATTTATACCTGCCCAACATTGATCTTAACACAAATTGGCAAACATCTATGGTCTCCTTTCGTTAGAGCAACTCCACCTGTGCACTGCACAACAAATTTTGGATGGAAAAAAGTCAAAGCATGCAAGTTTGGTTCAAACAAAATGGTCTTGGTCCAACATTTTTGCACAGTATGTTGAGCCTGGCAAAAGGCACAACACAGCGGAACACGAGTAGATAGTTTGATTGGTTCAGGTGGGTTGCTATTAATCATCTCCCACCTCATTTTCAGTTTATCGGTGAGATTCGGAAAAAGTAAATGACTAATCTTAAATGTGAGAAATATAGTTGCTGAGCCAAATACTGAGCATGGGTCGAATTGATCTTAGACTATTGTGTTCTCAATTACACACAATGTGTTGTGATCACATGGTCCTCATGAAATGTCAGATCCTGAACAGGGCCTTGTTTCTTGCTAAATGGATAGGCACTTTCTGTTGAAAAATTACATTTGTGTTGAAAATATGTAGTTAAAATCAATTTTAAGAACTTTGAGAACACATTATAATGATAAATAAATAAATGTCGTTTTGAGATGAACCATAGGGACTCACCGTTCTTGCATTTGGTCAATGATCAATTAGTAGAATAGTGAGAAATCTTTTTTCCATCGTTTTTTTTATTGTAACAACACTAACGAGTGTTCCCAGACATATTCAGTCAAATTTCACATTAACTAGCGACACTTTTGTACATGATCGTTAAAATTGTCACTAGTGGATGGACTTGTGATGACATGCTCCCCCCCCCCCCCAAAAGGGGCGAAATTTGACGAATCCTTTTTGAAATGAGGAATGTTTGTCAGAAATTTGAGGTAGTGTCATCATTTGACCATGTTTTGCCTACAAGAAAACTAGTTGTGAGATGATTGTGAGAACAAGTAAATAGAAAACAGCAATGGAAAGTTGCTATGATCGCAATAGCCTAATGGAAAGATGTTCCTAAACCGTGCTCATCAAAAGTAAAATGGCTTTTTCAATATATTGCAATCAAATGGTGTAAAACTAATTTAAATTGGTAAATATGCCCATGTTAATAATGCCTTACGATAACTTTAGTATCAAAAAATGACTATTTACAATTAGTTAACCATGATTGTGGACCCAGATGACAAAATTAAAATGATTTGTCATTTTATTCAATTCACATTTTGAAGTTTATGGGTGAAGATACAAGAAGAAATAATTGTTGCACCTTGGATGTGCTAAATATTGATGGAGGTTTAAATAAGGGTTGATGTTGGGCATGCTCTTAATGAGTGCATCTTTAAGCATCAATCACAAATTTCCTTTCAAACATATATTTCATATTTGACCATTGTTTTTTGCTTGTAATATTTCATGTGTCATTGGAAGTTGCCTGATTTTTTCTTTAACAGCTAAATTACAATTAGGGAGAAAGAATCGCAAATATGTTGCAAATTTAAAACAATCAATAGAGTTATTTGTAAAGTCGACATACCTTAGGAATGGAACCTTGTGTTTGGTCAAAAATGATGACAAGATCAAAAAAAATGACAATTAGAGCTTTACAATCATGGCTAGCCTTACCCTAAGGTCTATAGGCAATTACAATGTGTATGTGGTCCAATTTTTAATGTTTTATGGGGTATTTAACCTTTGGAATCCAAATTCAATTATTATTTTTGGCATTTATTAAGATTCAATGTTAAAGATTTGATGTGCCATGGTTAATATGCCTAGCCCTACCTTAAGGTTTGTAGGTGCCTACAAATGTTTATATGGTCCATTTTTTATGTTTTTTAGGTTGCTTAGCCTTTTTGTCCAAATTGAATTATGGTTTTTGGCATTGAAAATTATTTTGAAGTACCAACCTAATGTTGTTGAATGTTAGGTCTGAGAAGGTTGGTTCAAATATGGATGGGGTTCACACAAAACCCCACGTTGTGGATTTCGATGCATCTAAAACTTAATGTTCTTAACATGAAAGATCTCCCCAAATCAGTATGTGGATAAATCATCATGCAAAAACAAGCCAACTCAACAAAATATGGATTCTTTGCATTTGGATGTTATGTGTAATGTTCACAATCACCATTTTTCATTGTGTAGTCATGACAAGAAACAAGTAACCCAACTTATCCCCTATATGGTATGGAAGGTGGTCGGGTGAAAGCACACAACACGAAGGCCAACTTGGGTAGTTTCATGACATGTGCATAACATATATATATCAAAATGTGTTGCAATTAATTTTGAGTTTCATTTTTGGTGAAATATATTTTAAAATTAAATTCAAGGAATATGGGTATATTTATGGTATATGAGGTATAATAATCTCATTTAAAAAAATAATGCACTAGGTTTTTGTTTGAATTAGTCAACCAATAAAAGTTTGACATTAATTTTTTTTTAATTGCCCATTTCACATATCTTGTCATCTTCCATTTGAAAGTGATTTTTTGTGAAAATATTAATTTAGCACATATTCATGGTCATCACCTTAAAAAACACCCATTTGTGATATGATAATTATCAAACTTTCCACATGGTTTCCAAACTTATTCAAATCATATGGAATCACAATGTTTCGTAGATGCTACAAATTTCTTAAAGATTAAAAATCATTTCAATCATTTCTTGAATATATTTGCATTTTTTAGTACATTGTGACGTATATTTTTTTGGCACAAATATATTCTAACATCACATCATATAAAAAAATTAAATGTAATTTCTTTGGCATTTGATTTCTTTAAGTTTTGACCTACCATAATATGCAAAAACATTGTGAAAATCCTTCATAATAATGGGCATGTGCTTGTTGATGACTTCGTTTATCAAGTCCATGTGATGCCTATGTAAAAAGTTGGTTAGAAGAGCTACAACTTTGAGCGATGGGTTGTACTTGGGTTTTGTGGAATCAATTTTTTTCATTAACCTTTTCCATTGGTGTCATTTTCAATCCCCCAATGCCCTTCACCTACAATCTTAATCTTACATGCATTTTGTTATATGTTATCATTGCATTTCTACATCAAGCCCTAGCTCATGCCCACTAAGTTGATGCATTATGAACATCACTTCCCACATATATCCTAAATATCCCAATAAACACTCGAAGTATTCAACCTCATGCACATAAAAATGACACCAATTTTTGCAGATCTAAGGTGCACAAGATAATGACATAATGGTATGAACCTAAATAGCCGACATCTATGCAAAGGCCTCGATGATCACCAATAACAGTGTTATTCATCAAATACATTTTCTTGCATAGATTAAACCAAGTCTTATGCGCTTCATTTTGCCATGGCTTCCAAATCTTGATGAATGTGCTAGATTAATGAATCCAATGCAACTGGGGGAATGCAGAATCCTACTTGCCAATGCAACTTTCTCTTGGACAATTGGCCATCAAATCTCATCTCCAATTGCCTCATTAATGCATGAAACAATGAAAATGGCATTGTCATAAAGTGTGTTTTTAGACTAATTCCACATGAATGCATCATACATTGTGACGTTGCCATGTTTCATGTATAAAATGAAATTAAAATAAATACTCAGGTGTCAACTTAAACATGGGGCTAAAAACAACGTGAACTTCACCTAGAAAGTTTTATGTTTTTATAGGCAAACCTAAGTTGTAGAAAGGTGTGGTTCTTGTGCAATTTGGACTAATTATTGAAATTGACCTAACATCTACCAAAATTCTAATGCAAATCATTGGAAAAAAAAATTGCACCTATAGATCATGCATGATTAATAATGGTCAAGATCATAAGAGTTGTTAACTCCTCAAGCTCCCCCAATGTGAAATTGGTAAGAGTTTTGAACAAGCTTGGTGTGGTGCGCATTGTGGCCAACACATCCCCCCACACACACATTTGAGTCCATTGATTGGCTTCTACCCTTCTCAAGTTCATTGGCATTGAACATGTCCAACAAGTTCACAACAACAATTACAATTACATAAACCATCATGTTCTCCCTATCCATTTCATCAAATGTTTCCACATCACCACTTGGAAAGTTATAATAGTTATAATTCTCCATCCCATTCTCACCAAGTGAACCATTTGAACTAAGAGATCCAAGAGAACCTTGATAAGACCCAATTGAACCAAAAGAGCTCAAGCTTCAAGATGAAGCCACGAGTCTCAAGTGAAAAATGGAAAAAGAACAAAAAACGTGGGAATAATCCCATTATATAATAGTTTCCCCTAGCATTAACCATATAAGATATAGGTTATTTTGAATTAAATTAATCTCAATTCTCAAATTTTATGACTAGGTTTAAGGGAGTAGGTTGTATGGTTTGGAACATGCAATCTAGGGTTCATAGTTATGGTGTGCGAACTTAGTTTTGGAGTTTGGGCAAATATGATGAGTTTGGGTGCCCAAGTGGGGTTTCGAACACAAGTTGGATTTTAAAGGTTTGGTGTGTGAATTGGGTTTTAGGGGTTTCACACACAATTGGGGTTTGGAAGGTTTAGGGTGTGAATTTGGCTTGGGGGGTTTGGAAGGTTTGGAGGGTTTGGCACATGAAAGGAGTTGTGGGGTTTCTAGGGTTTGACTTTTTCATGGGATTTGGAGGGTTTGGCATGCCAATGGGGTTTGGGGGTTTCAATGGTTTAAAAGGTTTGGTGTGTGAATGGGGTTTGGAAGGTTTGCATGTTAGTGGGGTTTGGTGAGTTTGGCATGCCAATGGGGTTTAGAGGGCTTTGGTCCAAGTTTTAACCCTTCAAAAAAATCAAACCTAACCCCTCGTCCAAATCTTAACTTGAAAAAATTTAATCTTCCAAAACCATAGGTTCAAACCTTAACCCTAAAAGCTTAAATCCTAAAACATCCAAGTTCCCAAAAATGTTGGTCCAAACCTTAACCTTAAACATCCAAACACCCAAAATTGTTGGTCCAAACCTTAACCCTAAAAAAAATAATCCTCAAAATTACAAATCAAACCCTAACCTTAAAGCCGTTAATCCTAAACCATCCAAAATCCCAAAAGTATTGGTCCAAACCCTAACCTTTTAAACTTTAATCTTCCAAAATCATAGGTCCAAACCTTAACCCTAAAACATCCAACACCAAAAATGTTGGTTCAAACCTTAACCCTAAAATCCCCTAACCCTAAAATTCTAAACTTCCAAAATTATAGGTCCAAACCCTAACCCTAAACTATGCCTAAACCCGAAGCTAAAAAACCCTATTCTAAACCCTAACCTTAAATTGAAACTTTAATGACAAAAGGCTAGTGCAAACCTTAACCCTAAAAATTTCAAGCTCTTTTTAATCCTAAATTAAGTGTCCATGCCCATGATTTGACCCTTGTAAGAAAAAGTTTCCCACTAACCCTTGTTCTCATAACCTTGAAAAATAACCAATGTAATTGAATGGAAAGGACTAATCTTTAGCTAAGGGGTCAATCTTCAATTTGGAGGACTTTAAGGGTAACAAAAAGTAAGGATAGGATTTCAAACTCAAGCTTGAATTGAAGAGGAAAGTGAGAAGGACTTTAAGGATAATTTCAATATCAAAACTTAGTTTCATATCTAATCATGTAGGCATTGACATGGCATTGTTGATATTTGGTTTACAAATTTACCATCCACCTATTGATTATCATGCAAGTACCACAAAATTATGATTTTCAATATCAAAAAAATTGTGGTGCATTATTAAAAACACCATAACAAACCAATTATAGTTGTTATATATTTTACATGCTTATTATAGCATATGAAAAATAATGTTGTCAATCTGGATTTAAAAATTTTACATAACATGGAATCAACAGAAACTTATTATAAAATGAAATGGATATATATGAACATGAATTGGCAAACATATATAAGGGGTTTATGGAGGGTTTATCATGAGTTGATTTTATTTGCTTTACATAGAAAGGCCAAATATGGCGGTGGATGTGTTGAAAATGACACAAAAATGTGGTTAAGTAAATTGAACAACTATGATATGGGTCATAAAAACACATCATGGCTGATTAGATATATAGAAGACACAAAATTGGTGTTGGATGGGTATATACTTTTAGAGATACCATATGGATAGGGCATTAAAAAATTTATACATGTGTAAAACATGGAGGGCTTGGGCTTGTTTAAATTTTTAATAAACATAGGCCCTTGAGGCATGGACATAGATTGATTTTCTTTTTTCACCTAAGGGCATGCATAACAATTTTGGGTAAGTCAAATGCCCAACAAATAAGGGCCCAAGCATGAACATGACAAAAAAAAATTCCAAAAAACAATTTTCCATCCAAAAACACATTCAAATACAAAGAATGTGCAAAATTGCCATTATCCACATGCTAGCAAAGTAAGATGAAGCAAGAAAAGGTGTAATATTGCCCCACCCAACATAGAAAAATGTTCTAAATTCTAAACTACACCAATTGAAAAGTGCCTATGTTATTGATGACTAAATAATCACAACTAATGTAGCTAGCCTTTAGATTATGAAGAACCATCAAAACTCCATTGTTTGATTTGCTCCACCACATGCACCATTGTGAAGATTGGTGTAAAATGCAGTATTAGATTTGGGATTAACACTCACTTTTCCTTGGCCAAAACAATAACACCTTTTGATTCTATTGGCTTAAATTAATTTAAAACATTTAAGCTTATACAAAAACTTAAACATAGAAAAAGACACACCTTTGATTCTTTAAATATTGATGTTATAAGAACAAAAGACAAAAAAACACTAATCAAATGAAGACATTAGGGAAACAAAATCATACATACCCAAAACACAATGACCTAATTACTTTGATAATGGTAGTAGCCTAACTACAACACATGAACAAAACATAAAAAGGAGTGCAACTGTAATCAAAACCACAAGATACATACCCAAAGCACAATTTACAAATGTTTTAATATTGGCATAACATCACACCTCAATGATGAAGTTGTACCACCTAGCTAAATAGAACATAAGGAAGAGTGCATCAATAAAAAATGTGAAGCTTTGGAAAATCCAAAATTATTTCACTTTCGAATCTCCCATTTCATCATAGAGGCATTATATAGTTTGTTGTGGGTTTCTTGGGAACACCAAGTCTATAAAACACATGCTTTCAACAAACTAATTAGTGCATTCAATAAATCAAAAGTAAGGCAACAAATAACATCAAAAGGTACGAAATAAATTCTTCTTGTTTGACCTTCATAGTTGTCAACTTCAACTAGATGTTCCAAGGTCAATCCAACTCACACCTCAAAAAGATCAAAATCTGTAGTCAATTTTTCATTTTTTTCACATAGTTTGTTTTCAACATTTAGATACTCTTCAATTGTTTTGAACTCCTCACTAGTAGTGTAACTTGATCTTGGGTCCTCATGCCAATTTTTCGTAATCCGCACAATCTTGTCCAAATTATCAATACCAAGTTGACATCGCTTCAAACCTATGATGACCCCAGCCATGTTGAAGATTCATTCAATTTTAATTTGTGAGCCCACAATCCCCATAACTTGATGTGCAAGTAATCCAAGATAAAGAAATTGCTTATCATGTTTTGCCCACCATTTCAATGGGTTGAAAACTTCTAATGGTATTGGGCTATGTTGAAAAATTGACAACTTTGTTCTAAAAAGCCCCATGGTAGTTTCTTATGTTGAATTAGGGATCCAAAGACACCTAAAGCCAATAAAACATGACTTGCAACTTCAATTCTATGGGATTGGTGTCAATCTATTATACACAATCAATAAAAGAAGTAACATAACAAGGTGATCATATTCAACTACAATTTCCACAATTGATTCAAGGCCCACAAAGTCTACTATGATTTACAAGTTTTTGAAATGAGGGTCCAACATAAGGACCAACATGTTATGTGCATTTTGGGGCTAAAACAAAGATGTGAATGCTAAAAAAGGTTGCAACACTTTAATCACTTTAGATCTCATAGAATGGCCAAGAGCTTGTAGTCGGGAATCAAAATCCCCAACTTACAAGCACCATAAATCAACATAAATAAACCTACTTTAATATCACAAAATTGAAACTAACCTAAAAATTGAAATTGTACATGAAGTTTTCAATTGACATACCTACATTGGATCTTGGACTTGAAGAGTGTTCTCATACATTATACAACACATTGAAATGGATGCAACAAGTGCATTAAACATCAACCAATACCTTTGATATTGGTTTAAAACATTGTGTGACAATAGGAATAAGAGTGCAACTAACTTGTTCTGCCACAACCCATGTTTAGGGGTTTAAAATCTTGTTATGCAATGCAATTGTTGTCATGAGTAACAAAGGTTAATTGCATTTTTGAATTCTAAACATCACTTGAACATGATGATTTTGGATGCAAATATGGTCTTCATAGGTGTCTTCAATTTGTGAGGCCACAAACCAACGTCTTTACAAGCTTTAACCCACTCATGTTGACCCTTTACACTTTTTAAAATTCAAGTTATAATCTTTTGCAGGAAGATTGTGCATCCTTGATGGAAACCTCCTTTATTCCAATAGACACTTTCAAATCATAATTAGCATACTAACAACATTTTGACATTGCATGCCCATAACAACTGGCAACATATGGCTTTGCCAACAACAATCAAACACATGAAACAATGTTTGTCAAGGCATTAGTGAAGGTGTTTAAATAGCACCTTCGTCTTTTGTATACGTGATTACCTTGTCACACAAATCAAAATGAGTAAGTAAATCTTTCAATTGTAAAACCATGGCAACTATGGTTGTTTCATGAACCTCAAATATGCCTATCGTGATATGGCATGGTTCACACTTGCTATTGATGTAATTCACCACTAATGCAAAAGTATCAAATCCTTCACATGACATCCACAAATTGAATGTGGCTATCACGATAATAACTTCAACAAGGGCAAGAAAAACATGGCAATCCATGGTCTTGTTGACCATATTAGGGATTACCTCATTCATGAACTATCGCCTATTTGGGAAAAACAACCCAACCACATTGGTGAAGGATTAACCTCCATAGCCAAATGTTTTCATTGGAACTCAATGGTCGATAACCTTTAGTGATGTACAATGTTCTTGAGCAAAGTTTGATTTTTTGTAAAGGATTCTAGAAGCAAAATAATTAGCAGTTAAAATTGATGTGGTTTTTTTCACTTCTTGGCTACTAACTATTGGGCATGAATAAACAAATCATCAACAACAATTTTTATTTTTTTTGTAAATATTCAACGTAATAAAATGCTTTGAGGATACATGCTAATTCATTATAGTTGTGCCATGCTCCTTACTATACAAAAGCAAGAGCAAACCTTGCTAAATGCATGCGGAATTGTTTCCATCCTTTTCCTATTGCACATTATGACAAACAACATATCACATCTTTTGAAACTTAACTAAATATATAGAAATAGAAGAATCATTCAATTTGAAAAATGCCCATGTACTTGTAGTTCTATTGAATGGATGCCAAAACTTTTTGTTACACTTCAACATTTGAATCAGTTGTTATTGTCGCAAGGTAATTTTTGTTTGCAAAAGCTCAATAAATTCAACCATCTCTCCAATTATTGTGTCATTGGGCAAGTTCCCTCCACCTACACCATTAACACTTTCGACTCAAAAATCTCCAAGATGTTCATAGTTGACTACAAATGTACTTGACCTTTGCAATTTAGTTACCCACAAATTGCCATCATGCCCATCATTCACCATTCTACCCAAAAACCAAATAAACCACCAAACTCCAAGACTCAAGACCCAAAGCACAACAACTTGGATGTGTAGAAAACTTGGGTGCAAGCAAAAACCTCTAAGACACGATAGTTATGTTAAAGCATCAAGAAACCATTGTGCACCAAAAATAGTTAGGTTGGAGCATTGAAAGCACTATGCACCAAAAACACTAAATATGTATTAACAAACATTAAACATTGAAATGCTAGATACTTAAACCACAACAACTTGGGTGCAATTGAAAACCTTTAAAACATAGTAATTACATTAAAACATTGAAAAAACATTCTACACCAAAAGCATTGAATGCACCAATAAACATTAAACACTAAAATGTTGGAGACCTAAAGTACAACAACCTAAATGTGTAGAAAACTTGGGTGTAATTAAAAACCTTTGAAACAC
>Ga0116229_10002696_pt1 | contig 28859 bp, 32 predicted proteins | sample S1TSphgellanicum_3_FD_87313 | JGI IMG/M metagenome (GOLD analysis project Ga0116229, IMG submission 87313) | Host-associated microbial communities from peat moss isolated from Minnesota, USA - S1T2_Fc - Sphagnum magellanicum MG | ecosystem: Host-associated > Plants > Peat moss > Unclassified...
AAACAACCAATTTTCTCAATTGGATTTTTCAGGTTTGTGATAATGGATGATGATGAGTTAAACTCACTTGGAGCATATTGTGAAAAATGAATTTCAGGAGCCACCTTGCCAGCTGCTGGAAGTCATAACGCTGAGATGTTGTTGCCTTCTGCTTGGCATTGGCTGATACCCCTGTTGTAGTTGTTTCTGCCACCTCCCCCCTATCGTCAGCGCTGATGGCATCAACACCTGGATTGGTCTAGCTCTCTGTGACCCGCGTACGAAGAAAAACATTTGGAAGGTCTTGTGAAGTGTTGGCGGTAACACCACCACCCACATTCCTTGAAATAGGAGATGCAACAACCCGCACCTACTTTAGCTCCCTTGCTCCAAATATCTCGATTGAAACTCCGGCACCCACATTGCCAGTCCTGTTGCTGCTTTCCATGGGTTCCTCCAAAGATCCGCACAAGGTTTCCCACTTTCTTCCACCTGAGAGTATTGCGACCGGCCTTGGATGACCATGTTGGAATTGACTCGGTGACCACTATTAGACCCCATACTTGGTTCACCTAAGCCATAAGCCAGTTCTGATTATCACATCGTCACTGGAATTAGAGAGCATTGGCATTGGGTTGAAGACGTGGAGGTTTTTCCTGATCACTAATTATGTGACATGGCCATGTTTGCCCAACTTTCGTAAAACATATTTCTCTTGATAAGCATGCAACTATCACATTGTTTTGTATGTCACATTCACAAGGAAGACCTTCATTCCCTTGATTAAAGATGGCAACATGAGCTCCGATATGCTAGACAGAGTGCTCCTGGCAAGAAGCTCGTCCAAGCTAATCAACATGAAACCCACCCTTGAGCTGGAAATCACCACTTTCTTCACAAAATTTGGATACATTTCTCCCATCCGAAATGCCACCATGCCACCATAGTTGGTTCCCACCAATTGACCTGGTTCCAAAAACTAATTTCGCAAGAGGAAAAAAAGAAGAAAAACCAATAAGTCAAAATAGAGCATGAATAATTGATGACAACATGTTATTATGATGTTGCAGCAGCAGTAATGCTTTGAAATTTTGCCCGGATAATAACAAACAAACTACTCTGGTTGTTATTCCATCAGCGTCAACTAAGGAGAAAAGACAAAAAGGAAGCCACCTTACTTGCGCCAGTGGAATTTGTTTTTCCTTACATCCTTGCTAGTGAGGAAAACGTAGCACCGAGAGAAGAAGAAGAAGAAGAAGAAGAAGAGAAAATGGAAAATGCTTTGAAGATTTTCTTCTTGTTGCTCTAGTTTTCACCAACAACAGAATCCCACTGCAAAGTTTGTTGGCCAAGGCGTTTTTAGTAGCGTGGTGCTAGCTTGATCGATGCAGTATGCGAGCGCAGACATCAGATAGTGGCGGGTAGTGGCCGTGGTTCACTTCTTCGTCAACTTGCAAGGCGGTCGTGCGATCTGACCTTGGTGCACCAGCAGAAGAAGAAGGATGGGCGATGTTGCTGAACAACCGGTAGGAAATGCAAAACCTTCCATTGGAGATGCAAGGGCTAGAGTCCAACCCACCACCACGACCTCCCTTCTTAGCTCCTCCACCCATGTCTGACATGATGATCTCACCACCGTTCAGTTGTTGGGAGCTACTCGGATTAGCTCTTCGTCTCATAGCACATCATCCCTGCAGCGGCAGCAGTAGCAGCAGCAGCATCAGTAGCTTTCCTCCTTCTTCGCAATGCACATAGAGAAGAAGCTCCTCCTCTAATTAAAACCATCTCTCTCTTTCTCTCTCACTGCGACGTTTTTGGTACATGCCCAACTCTAGCTTTCAGTTCAGTTTTCTCTCTTTTAACAAACTGGAACCTAATAATACACAAAAATCGGATCGATAGCAGCAACAAAGGAGCGAGGAATGGAAGGACCCAGTGCAACAGCAAGCAACAATAGGGACTTAGAGTATACGGGACCACCACCACCCACAATGCAAAATGTCCTTATCTATTCCTCCTATGAAAGACTACTATAAAATGTGCACCACACCATGTGCCCCACAACCCACAACAACAACAGTAAAAGCAATCAACGGCATCAATCAGCAACACCAAACACCAACACCAACAGCATCATCACAACCACTTGCAAAACAACAACAACAACAACAATCTAGACTGTTGTTGTTCCTCATCTTCTTCTTCTTCTGTGTCACTACCGAAACACTGCAATCCGCCATCCTCCTCCTCCTGCTCCTTCTCCTCCTACTACAGCTTCTGCTACTGCTGTTGGTTCTGCTACTGTTGCTAATTCTACTACTATTGCTTGTCTTGTTCATTGCCATGATGATTATACTGATGTCTTCCATTGTAAACAAAAAAACAGATCAATAGGAGCATCATCATCAGTTCACCTCCTCCTTTACTGATATAATACAGTTTGTAGCAGTTGCTGCTGCTTGGTTGTTTGAGTCTTCTTTTTCTTCTTCTTCTTCTGCTACCGCAAGTCAGGGCCAGCAGAAGAAGAAGAAGAAGAAGAAGAAGAAGAAGAAGAAGAGGCGCAAGAGCGGGTAAAGCAACAGGGCAAAACCACACGTTCTTAATGTGGACAAAGTAGCCCCAGCTATTTGTTTCTTTGGAGGCAAGCGATAACCTTAGCGAGTCCACTTAGTGGGCATGGCTAAAGAACAACGACCAAGGATGGATGCAACGACGGGTTAAGCGCCAGTGAAAGGCTAGCACCAGTGGCCGTAGATGCAGCGACAATGTTAAGCGCCAAGAAAAGGCTAGCACCAGTGGTAGTCATCGGGACGGATGATGGGACGAATGACGACGGATGACAAGACGGATGGATGGAAAGGACGACCGAACACCACCGCAAGCGGACAAACCAAGGATATTATATAAGTAGATAGATTACATATATCCTTTTGGCTAAACTTAAACCATTACTAAACTAGAACCCTTGTCAACATATTGAAAAAAAAAAAAAAAGTTTTTGCCAAAAGAAATGAAGAATAGCCAAAAGAGGTAGGTAGCAACTAGCGACCGACCTCGACTATGTACATACGCCACCCGTATTTATACCACACCGTATTCTCTCTCACCGAACCACGTCCAGGCCCACCGAGTGTCGGTCCGTCATCGAAGGACAGAAAGAAACACGAGAGACTGTGAGGAGGAGGAGGAGGAGGAGAAACGAGAGCCTTTGTGGAGCCCATCGCCATAAGATAGAAGGGAGATTCTCAGGTATTATTCACTCATCCTCTTTGAGTGGCAAACAACATCCTTTTTGTGGAAGTTTTTTTTTTTTTTTTTTGGTTGCCTGCAGTTCTGCTGTTGTTTTCCGATGTTAATAACAAACATCTGCAGGTAGAAAAAACAGCAGACACGAGACAAGTTCCAAATTTTGCGACTGCAATAATAGGTAGAGAAAACGCACGAGTTAGGGCCCCCCATGATAATAATAATAATAAGCCAAGAAGCATTGGCGTCGTGGTCCCTGTCGTTGTTGTGGAGGACAACCATAATACCATGGCAACAATACTCTCTGTTGTTTCTGCCAGCAACTATTATCGTATTCTGAGATTGTCGATGATATGCAAGGATTTAAGAAAGGTTAGGCTTCTCTACTTTTTGGTTGGCGTTCGCACCTCGGCTACTTCATGAATTCCAACTTCCAATGAACTTCTTCTTCTTCTTCTTCTTCTTGGAGTTTTTTTTGTAATGAAATTCCAGTTTCGAGTTTTAGTAGCCTCATATGTGTGTTTTGTAGTGTGCAGGGAAGGATTTCGTCATGTTGCTCCATTCCGTTGCAGAAACATCGATTAACTGGAAGAATCTCTCAACGACGATTACAACTGTTGCCACATTTATTTTGCATGGACGAGGTACTAGACGCATTACGCAATTGTATATTCAAGCATATTGCAATGATTTCTGCACAATAGAGGTTTTTTTTTTCTTGGTTCTGCTTCTCAATGTTACAGTAGCAACTAGGGTTTTTGACACAAGAGTTTTGCATCAATGCAGGGATCCTGTCTTCATCATAGCCATGTTTCTTTGTCTTTGATGATATCCTGACTTTTGGGAGATGGTTGTTGCTGCATACCCCATAAACCCTGAATTTTTAGAACTCCAGATCAGCATCATGATTTGTTGGCTTCTTCTTGCTATTACATGTTTATTCTTCATCATGGCATGCTGACTTTGCATCAGGCTGGAGCCGATTCCTCTCTTGTCAATCAATTTTCAGATGGAGGGGCATCATCTGGTGGCTTACCATGTGGACATAGCTCTACAGAGACTGAAGAGGAGTTTAAGTCACAAATTGTGGGAGGAGATGTGAAAGAACAGGGAAAGAAGCTGGTCGCAGAGAATGCCTCCACAATGAACTTGATATCTCCACTTTATCATTCCTCAATCTTCCAATGGCATCACTTCCCCAGAAGGTAGGACATGACACCATTGAAGGATTTGACTGCAGTTGCTCTTTTGTTTTAGGTTTTATGCCAATTCCATGAAGATGTGTGCATGTCCTGATGTTGTGCACCCCTTGGTTTCATCCCGTTTGATCCTTTTCCAGCTCATATTTGTGTATGAATGCACAAGATTTTGAGCCTCATATTGATGCCAGTGCTTTCAATCCAGGTTTGGTGAAGGAATATTGGTGACTGGTGTACTATTCACGGTTTTGATTAGCACAGTGGTGATAGTGGACTCACACATATGGAGGGTTATACGGAAGCCACTTGCTCCATTCTTTTTAACAAGGCCCTTCTATATGTCGGCAGTGATCTCTTCTTGCTTGGGTTGCTTCTTTGTGCCCTTGTTAGACTGGGTGAAAGCACATCAAGTATTTAGAACAGAAGGCCCTAAGGACCATTTCACCAAAGCTGGTACAGCCACAATGGGTGGCTTGTTTTTCATTCCAGTTGGTATAGGGGTTGCCAGGTTTGCTACAGGAAAGTCAGTTGAGCTCTGGGGTGTGTGTGCAACAACATTGGCATTTGCAACAATCGGGCTGCTCGATGATGGCCTGACAATCTTGCGCAAGCACAACTATGGAATGCCTGGATGGTTCAAGTTTTTGTTGCAGGTATGTCGTCTATGGATTTAACTCTTGAACGCTGGGGAGTGGAACCTATTGTTGGGACACAAGCCCAAGAAATAGAGCTGCTTTGAAAACTTCCCATGTTTCCTACAGTTCAATGTAAGTACTTTGGTACATTAGGTTCACTTTTTGCACCTCAGTGAATTTGCCCATGAAATTGAAGAGAGATATGAACTGTTTGGGATGGTGGATGGAACTGCAGGTGGCTGTGGGTTCTGCCTTTGTGTTTTGGCTCAATGGTGCTAGCTTGTCATCCCCTTACAAAATGTGTGGTTGAATCTTAACCACCTGGGTACTACAACCCCTTAAGCTTTTTGGTCCTACACTTGATACTTTTGTGGTTGGGAATAATACTAGGTGTTGTATCTCTCATTCTGGATTTGTCTCATCAAGTATCAGTGCTTCTCCCTTGCCTTTCCCCTTGTTCAGAATGGCATGCCAAACTGTGTCTTGCTTCCAGAGGAACTTAAACTTGGTAAACTGTCTAAAATTTCTGTAGTTTTGTAAGCCAGGTTGAACATAGGTTCCCTCTGTGGATAATATGGTTTAGGTCCATAAGATGATAAGTACCTTTGGGCTGAAGCTGTGAAGCCATTGTCTTTACCCTGGTACAGACCATGCAGATTGTTGATGATTCCAGCTTTGGCAGATACATGGGGCAAAGAAATTCTGACCTATGTGACTTATGATTTGACTTGCGTGACTGCAGGAAATGCTTGGTGCCCTTGCTGCCTCCATTTGGGCTATGGTACCTTGGAAATTGGTATTTGCCTTTGACAGCTTTCTGCTTTGCTGCTATGAGCAATGGAGTTAATTTGACAGATGGGCTAGATGGACTAGCTGCAGGCACTTCAGCTGCTACATACATTGGTATGGCTGTGGCTGTACTTCCTATTTACCCTGGTAAGCAGCCATCAGCTCCTTAATTGACACAAGTTTCACAAACCATTCTTATCATTCATGATCAATGTGTGTGCACTGTGTATACCAGCAGCAGAGACATATTGAAGCTTGATGAGACTGAAGAGCCATATCAGTGTTTTCTTGGTTGTGAAGTGGTTTTTCAATTTCCAATTAAATACAGAGATGTTTGTAAGAAATAAAATAACAAGGCACCATTTACCTGGATTGTGCCTTCAGATCTTGGAATTTTTGGAGCATCAATGGCAGGTGCATGCATAGGATTTTTGGTTCATAACAGATACAAAGCAAAAGTGTTCATGGGAGACACAGGATCCCTCGCACTTGGAGGAGGCTTGGCAGCAATGGCTGCATGCTCTGGCATGTTCTTCCCTTTATTCATTGCATCAGGGATCTTTGTAATAGAAACAGTTTCTGTGATTGCACAGGTCAGTATCTCCTAATCTTTCTCTAAGGATTTTGTCTCTTGCTTTTCTGATCCAGCTCCATGTACTAGGAACAGTTTTATCTTCTTAGGGATTAGGACAGAGGGCTTGCTAAATCACAATATCAAAACCACATGAGCTGAACTTCACTAAAGGCCTTCAGTGAACACCAACACAAGAAACTCCCTGCAGATCCATCGTCAAATTTCAAAATTCCTGTAGTGCCATTTTGATGTTCCAATGAAAGGCTTAATTAGTCAGAGCAGTTGCAGCAAAGGGGTTGAGAGTTGAAATGATGAGTTGTAAATTATTGTTGTCTGCTAATTAGAATTATAGCTCTGGTAAGGTTTGTTGTCTTTGACTATTTGCTTACTCAGTGCAGAGGCATGCATGTTCAAGGGATAAGGCTCAAGTAGGCAGGAATGGGGGTTGAATGATGCAACTTCTCTAGTTTGGTGAAGCATCAATTTAGAATAGTAGTACCCGAGAAAACTGGAGTATGGTAGGTTTGGAGCTCACTTTGTAGTTGATGTGTCTATGGTAGCTGCAGGTGTTCCATTTCATCTGATGTAACATATTTTGTCTTATCATAACAGGTGTCATACTTTAAATTAACAAAAAGATTGGAAGGTAAAGGTCGTCGACTGTTGCGCATGTCACCTTTTCACCATCATTTGGAGCTCTTAGGGTGGACAGAGCCTGCTATTGCTGCTGCTGCCTATATTGTTGCCTATATCTTGGCCATTTTAGCTGCATACATAGGCCTCATCTCTGCATGAAGAAACGGTGGAAATTTTTCTCTATACAGTAAGGTCTTGCTATCAAATGAATCAGTGGTCTTGTGGGAGGACATTTAAGCTTGGGCTTCTTTGGTTTTCATAAAGCCAGATGGTTATGGACTCTATGGACTACTGTAATGGAACCCCATGTCTTGTGTTGGTGATGGAGAATCTTGTGGGGGCAGTTGAACAAAACTGAGGTCAGATGTCAGAGGTTAAAGATACCTGAACAAACCATGATTAACTTTGATTACATTGTCATCAAGAAGTTGCTATTGCACCTCATTGAAGAAGGGAAATTGGAGTTTCTGACAGCCCTGAATTGTTGATAAGGAAGCTGTCATAATAAAATACTGGGTCTTTTATAACCTGTGTGGAGTTGGGACTCTCTCTATGCAACCAGTGTTGATTCTAATTAAGAAAACAAGCAGATGCTGTGAGTTTGGACTTTTAACAGTAAGACTTCCAGAGTGATGCTGTTTATTGTTGTGCCATTGTGTTGCCCCTTGTTTGTGCCCTGACATTATTTGTAGTTGGATCACAGCTGCTGGAATCATCCCTCAGGGGTATGAAAGCTCATGCTTTTCCTGACATCCTATGATCTGTTCACTCGGTGAGCCCTGATTATGAACCATGTGATCGCCACAAGGAGGCTGAGTACAAGGAGATACTTGTGAGACCTGCCCACTAAGTGAAAGATATAGACGATTGTGTGTATTCCTATGCTTGCACCCCTGATCTGAACCTCTCAAATTCCATATCAACAGGGTGCCCAAGAATATAGATGAGAGGAAAATGGATTAAGCTTAAGCTGTCAATCTTGTTACCTCCTTTGTCATAACTTGTTGCTGAATTTCTGTATGATCTACTGTGAGCTGGATTTATAGATCTGCACTTAGATCTTGTGTATGCAAGCAAGATGGAAATATTGTGATTTACTACTCTGACATTGTGTTCTGAGGGAATGACAATCATCACTACTGTGTGTTGTAAGTTCAACTAACTTGAGTGCTAGTATACTGCACCTTGCTATTGCACTGGAGTTAATGCTAGTAAACTGGATTAGCTTATGCATGCTACTAAACTCTTTGACCTAGTACCAAGACCTTTTGAATTTTCCTTCACCTTCTTGTTGAGTTGGTTGCAGGCCCCAATACTGTGCAGGTGTGTCCTGGTGTGATTTACATACAATGTCCCCATATATTCCTCCTGCTGTCAACGACAGGTGGTAGAAGGTTTGCATCTTTGTCATCATGTGTTGCAAAACCTCTGAAAGTAATGGCTGCTCCGTTTGGGCACTCTCATCTGATTTCTTATGAGTGCTTGGGAGATAGCTCACCTTCTGTTTTATGCCTTTTCACACTAACACCAATGGTACATTCCATTTTTCTGATATTGCAGCCCTGGAAATGGTTCTCAACTGCTTTGCTGTTTGACAAGCATCATTGCCATGATTTTGAAAGAGCTTCCCCTTGTTCATAGCTTTACCCACAGAGAGACTTTCATTCAACTTTTCACACAGAATATTGACCTCAAACCTCTGGATTGAGCAAAACTTATTCCTGATGATTTGCATCCAGGAAGGTGTGACTCTACAGTAATCCTTTTGCTGTCAACTCAAATCAAGTTTCAGAGAGGAAGTTCAAATCACTGAATCTCTGCAAGAGGTGCTGGAATGCTATTCACCAAAATCGATGGAGAAGGCAACAAATGCTATTCAAATGTTTGATTCAAAGAGTCATGACTGTTGGGTATGAACTTTTGCAACCTTTTCAGTGAGAACCAAATACAGCCTTTCACCTTCTTCCTCTCTTTTTTCTGTCTTTTCCTTGTTGAGCAAATGAAAAAAATCTATCAAGAGCTTAAACACAAGGGTTGTACACAATCATGAGATCACAGAGACCAAAATGAGTCCATGAAGAACAACAGAAATAGTGCAACGGATGAAGCAATCTAAAACATGGGAGATTATTGTCATGAAGACATACCAGGGCCAGGAGCTTACAGTCCACTTGACAAGCACACAGCTCCTACAGCACCAGCTTACTCATTGCCTGCACGACTGAACAACATGCAGCAGCAAACCAACTTAAATCCAGGACCGGGAACGTACACTTTAAGAGAAGGCTTGAACAAAGGACCTGCATACTCATTTGCAGCAAGGGTAAGTCCAGTCGGGAAAGACTCTACTCCTGGTCCAGGGACTTACCAAAACAGTGTGGATTTCACCAAAGCGTCGCCTCCTAGTTACAGCCTTGCAGACAGATTAAACAAACAGCAAGATCAGAAAACCCCTGGTCCTGGAACGTATAGTCCACATGGGAATTCAAATGGTCCAAAGTACACTCTGGGACAACGAATAGGCGTTTCAACAAACAACAAAACTCCTGGACCAGGGACATATGATCCACATGGATCATCTGGTGCTCCAGCATTCTCCATGGCACAATCTTTAAAGAAGCAAGGAGTGGAAGACTCACCTGGACCTGGAGCATACAATTTAGGATCAACGCCTTCGGGGCCTCGTTACACTATGGGTGCCAGGCTCTATCGACGGTGCCAACGTCAAAAACCCACCCCAGAACAAAAAGGTAAAAACTTGCAGCTTCATCATCTTCATTATAGACCAAACATAAAGTTGTACAACATTGGTCATCATGACACTGAATGCACAAACTTTATGGTTTTGAACTGTGCAAAGGATTTAAGGCTTTTCAAGTTTGGAATGATTCATATGACACACAAGATAATGCATTCTTGACAAAGTGACAAAAATGATGGCATACTAGACAAACAATCTTTTTTTAACGTTCTTGCAATGAAAATTCCATCAACACCCAATCTCACTAGAAAGTGAAATTTAGGACTACATTGGTATTACAATACTCAAATTGTAATTTCCACGTTTCCATTGCAAAGTTCTAATCCAATTTATATCACTTTTTGGATTCTTGATGGCACCATCCATTTGTGAAAAACTCATCTTGGTGGCTCTTGATCTTGGCTATATATATATATAGTTTCCATATGCTCTCCAAAACACCGATAATAACAATTGTTCATTTCAAATCATTAAAGCAGCATCACATTGTTGATTGTTGGCCTCATCATGCCTCTTTGAAACACGAGATATGAATGACAAGATATTGTACTTGGTCTCCCTTATTGCTTCTCGAAGTTAATGCCAAAATTGAAAATATGATGTCGTTCTTTGGTTGAGAACATAAAAATGCACCACATCGAAAGCAAGATCACATTTGATAACTTTCGTTGAAGTCCTCCAAGAAAGGGTAAAAATTATAGGGAGGTAGTGGAAGGGTAGGTCTAGTATGATGAGGTTTGTCAAGTTGGGTTGTAATTCAAAACATACATCATCATCATCATGAAGTATCTATGTTCAAAATCCATGGTCCTTAACCCAACCCTAAAACCCTAAATTGAATTCGAAAACATTGAATGGAATTCAAATTCCATGGGAATTCAACTCAAATTCAATAGAATTTCGATTCCACTAAATTCAATTCAAATTCATTTGGATTCAAAATTTAATTAAAGATAAACAAGATGCAAATTGGTGCAAGAAAAGTATGAAATTTGCTTGTAATTTCCATCATTTGTGATTATGGTGTTGAAAAAATAAATAAATTGAAAGACAAAAATATCAAAAAAACCACTTTTCCATTCCATTCAAAGCAAATTCCAACTAAAATTTATTTGGGTAGGACAAAACTCATTAACCTTAAAATTCCCCCCTTCCCCCTCCCTTAAGCTTTGATATTATCATCATCACTAGTGGAACTTTGAAAAACAAGTTTTCAAATGGGCTAATTTTTAAATGTTTAAATTTGTGCACAAACAAAATATCAAAAACATTTTGAAAAGCCCTTGTTATCAAATTGATAATTTGGCAAATATAACAAGTTTATTATGATTCATTTGAAATGTAGAAGATGATTTTCTTTTTGTATTTATCGAGAGTCTATGCCTTCAAATGATTCATTATTATGTATATAATTCAAAAAAATATCATTCAAAAAAAATTTCAATACCTTTTCATAAAAAAAACATGAAAAGGCACATTAACTTCTCCATGTTATATAGTTTCCCCCTCCCTTCTTTTATTTTTTCCATATGTTTTCATATGATTTCCAATAGCTCAATTTAATTTTTTTTATCTTGCTTATGATTATTTTTAAATTGAAAATATATTTCAATTGATAAAAATGATTTAAAACAATTTTCCATACTCAAGACCATGATAAAGAAATTATAACTTCTTATTAGAGGGTGATTAATTTTGAAGTATTTAAAAAGTATGGCCAATTTGTTTTTTTCGAAGCCTTTTAAAATTTGATATATATGAATAACATCTTACAAAATGTATTGGTTATAATGAATTAAACTCATTACCATTAGCTAGAAGTTGGTCATGAATATTAGTTTATATTATTGACATAACGTTCTCAAGTTCATATTTATGATTGTAAATTGACAAGCATGACAATTATTTTAAATTCACATAAGTCAATCATTAACAATTTGTTTAAGCAAAGAGCTTCCAAATTATTCACTACAATCTATCACAATTTATTGTGAATGAAACCATTAATGCAAAAACACCTTGTCAAGGTTGACCCCTGAGTCATTATCAATCTGGAATTTAGAGAGCACTCATCATGATACAGACCCTTAGATGCTGAGAATGATCCTTAGTATTGAAAAGGTATTTAGATGATGCAGAAGAGGTGATGGATGATGGCACAGGTTCATTGATGCAAAGTGAAACTTACTTGTTTGATCAACTGGCACCACAGGATCCTTTGGCATCCACGGAAGAGCTTCTTAAGCAATTGGCAAGTTGTCAATGTGACCAACATCATGCATTTTTTTGATTCAAGCAAATGGGTACAAATATCTTCAACACTGGGTGTTCCCACTTGTTGGACCACTGCCTTCAAGAGCACCATTTTTGTCTGTCTTCTCTTCTTGCTGTCCATGTGGCGCTCGAACTAACCATGATGCACCCACTTTCACCTTGATTCTTGCTTGATTTTAAGAATGTGCTTCCCATCTGCTATTGTGCAGCCTTTTTTGCAGGAGGATCTCCCTGAAGTGGATCATCTGCACAGCACTTCTGTTGTCAGAGATGATGCTGAAGCTGTAGCAACTACCATCACCTTGGTCACAACCATTCCAGGTTTCAAAGGGCTGAACGCCGGACCTTTGGAAAATTCCAAGATTGTGGAGCTTCTGGGTCCCCCTTGGCTCAGTGTCCTCAAAAGGCTGAACTTTAGTGCCAAGAAGTTTGCTGACTCGAAATTTGAGCTGTAGCTTATATCACCATTGCTGATAAGATTAAAAATAGTACCACAAAGATGAGCAGCTCAGACTCATGCAACTGATTGTCAAGTCAAATTTACCTTGTGAGATTGGCTATTTTATAAATGTACCCTGTGAGTTTCATATATAAATGTGAGATTTCAGTGGAGAACTATTCCAATCAGTTTATTTGAGATCTGCAAGAGACACAGAGAGAGAGAGAGAGAGAGAGAGAGAGCATATTGCATGTCACATGTTCCACAAACACTAAAACTTTACAATAGTACATTTTTGTTTACAACTTAATTTGGAATTCTGCAATCATCCTATTGCACATGTCACATGTTCTCACAAAACACTAAACAGAAAGGGTATGTTTTTGTTTCTAGCCACCATAATATTCAAAACCCATCTAACATCAGTGTGCAAAGTATAAACTGACCTCACCAGCAAGGATTCCTCCCAAATTGAACTATAAGTGAGCATTATAGAGCAGTAGACTGTGACATTCTTCAGTCTAGCAATTGGTGGTTCACACTAGATTTACTTCCCCAATGGCACCCTCCAAACCAGCACCATGCTTATTCTCTACTGGCTGCAAGTATCCCAACAAGCAAGCACCTGTTGGTAAGGATTTTCTGTAAAGCCAAACATTTGGCATCAAAAAAGGGCGAAACAATTAGCACAACAAGACCTGCAATAATAAAGAAAGCATCATTCTTGAGAGTGCCACTCGACTCGTACTTGTTTCCACTCCTGTACTTCATTCTGAGCTTGCATCAAGGCTGTCCATCTCCGCAATATTACTGGCAACTCCACTAACTTCTGAGGTGGTGCTGACAAAGGGAGGTCTCCAGCTACTACTGCCTTGTCCATTCCTCGGGATGATGATTTTGAGTATTTCTTCCATCTCCACTCAAACTGGCAAGCTGCACACAAAGTCACAAGACAACAATTGAAGTGGGAGTAAAAAAATTGCCTATGTGTGTGTGTGTGTGTGTGTGTGTGTTGTTTTGTTTCCTTTTGTGAACAAGACATGCAAGAGGCAGCAGAGAATGATAAAAGTCATCTGAGCATACCTTGACTGCGTGAGCTGAAACTCCCAACAGTACATGCAAGATGCCATGGTCGCCCTGCTCGAGCTGCTTTAGCCCCTCCCGCAAGCTCTCCATTATGTTGTCTCAACCTGCAAAAACAACAACAACAACAACAACAAAGATAATGTTGTTTTCCTCCTAAACCCATGCAGCAACACATTCTTTTTCTATCACCTAAACTGTTGCTGCAGCCCTGGACACACACACACACCTGCGCACAACGTTTGACGATACCCCGACATACGTCTTGCGCGAGTTGGCAGAGAGCAGGAGATATGCCCACCAGGAGTCATCGCGATCCACCACCTGAGTACCATCATCAGCGGCAGCAATCGCGGCCGACGCTTTCCTCTTGAAAGCACCGCTGTTGTTGTTGTTGTTGTTGCTTCCACCGAGACTTATTGTTGTTGCGTTACCACCACCATCGCCTAAATCGCCCAGCTGCTGGCACTCTTGGTGCCGAAGATTTTGTGCCGCCACACTTCTCGCCGTCCTACGAGTTCTACAACAACAACCCTTGTTCTCCGCTTTCCGCCAGCATGCGACATTTGACCTTAGCCCTCTTCCACATGTGGGGGAGAGAGCAACAACTGCGGATGCGCAGGACAAGGATCGACTGGGAAACAACAGAAGAAGAGGCGCACTAGTAGTAGTAGCAGTACAAGCGATGAGAGAAGCAATCCTCAACGATGCTTCTTTCATGGAGTGGGACGAACTAGGGCAGTTGTGTGTGTGAGAGAGAGAGAGAGCGAGAGAGAGAGAGAAGAGAGGGACACACAACAAGGGGTTCTTATCATGGCATGTTATTTGATGCGAAGGAAAAAAAATCTTCCTGAAGCTGCTGCTCCAGCATTATTGCAAGCAAACAGAGAGTTAGTTAATGCTGCTGCTGACAATTTTCCTCTGCGTTCAGGAACATCAGAGACTGCTGCAGATCAGATGAAGAATGGGTGCAAGTGATTGCAGGGGTACATGCACTCACTGCCCATGGGGTTCAAGCGCAAAGATGATGAACCTGGCTCAAAGATGGAAATGATCTTGCACAGGAAACACAGATCAGAGGACATTCAAATGAGATGTGAGCTGTTGTACCAGCCTCAAGGGCAAACACCATACTCAGAAAGAACTGAGTGAGCTTGTGAACTGGAGAATATGAAACTGCACAATATTTTCTGAATACTTGCACAAATAAGGTTGAGCTAGCTGTGCTTACTCCCCCACCAACTTCATGAGCTCTTGTTGGTGGGTGTAGATAACTACAGAATGTTTGAAGTTTTGGCAAACAATTGTACAAAAAATCTATGTCTTAGATTCCTGACAGATGTCCAGAAGCACAGGGAAAGAATTAGGCATGATGTTGGCTACCATATTTCAGAGCTACATCCAGACGAAAAATGCAAAAGTAAACCAGCCAAGTAGCTGCAATCTGATCAACCCTTCAACCAAGAGAGCTTCACCTCGTAAAGGTTCTTGCCAGTCCAACCTGCATCAATCCTATAAACTGATAATTGTTCAAGCAAGGCATAAACTGCCATGGACAAGATACACATCTAATGAGAATGCAGCATGTAGGGTTGGAATTGGAAAGAGTTGCAAAAATATATGTAGGGTATCATCAATCAGTTCCAGACTTTTTCACTTTTCTGACAACACTGAAAGAAAATCTGTTTTGAGAACTTGAATTGTAGAAGTTTTGTGTTTTTACTGTTGTTTCTGTTCTTCATTTGTGCACAAGCCCTTGAACAACAAATGGGTTTTCTTCCTGTCATGTCATCATTTCATTTGGGATGACTGTGCTTGGTGGGGGAATTGAGTTTCTAAAATCAAGAAATCTGAAGTAGGAATCCCTTGATGATTCTTTAATTTGCTTTTTGTTTTTGTTTTTCCTGGCAGCCAGTTTTGGGAGAGATGGCTGCACTGGACTTGAAGCACCAGACAATTGCAGTGCTACCAGGAACTAGTAACATGGGGAGCCGTCTCTCCTTCCAACTGGCCAAGAAAGATCTCTCCATAGTCATGGGATCTCAGGACCCAGCCAAAGCTCAACAGCTTGCTGATCAAATCTCCAAAGAAACAGCGTCAAATTCCGTGAAGGAAGTCTCCAATGCTGAAGCTGCTATTGCCAGTGACATTATCATCTGGTGTCCTGCAGTAACATATAAATCTCTCCCTCCCAATCTTCTTCTTGATCTTAGGTTCAAGTGCAATTTCACAAATTTCAGATCAGGGAATTTGAATAATTCGGTAGTGTGAACAGTGCTAACCAGGATAAAGAACATGGATAGTGAGTTTGTGTTTGGAGATTGAGGGATTGAGGTCAATCAAGGCATGGTTGAAACTACCTAGTCCCAATCCAGTCCGATTCATTTACTGGGAATTTGACAAAATGGCATCACCTTCAGTCTACTTAGAAAGCATTTTGATGTTCATGAGTCATGTCACATACCTCAAGAGTCAATTTCTAAATGCATCAAGTTGAGACAAGATCACTAGAAGTACCTGCAGTTGGCAGATGATGAAGATTCAAGAGGACCCACATTTCGTCAAGCTTTGGATCAATTTGGATGTTGTGTTTGGCATTGCTCCTGTCTATATCTCTCTGAATATATCTCTAGTCTATACCAAGACACACAGATCAATGCAAACACCTTGTCAATGGCCGAGTCCTGAGTCAGTATCACTCTGGAATTGGATGGCACTCTTCATCATGATACAGAGACCCTGAGATGCTGAAAAAAATGATCCTTAGGATCCGAAAGGAATTTAGATGATGCAGAAGAGGTGATGGGTGATGGCACAGGTACATGCAAATTGAGACTTACTTGCTTCATTGACTCCACCGTGAAGTCCTTTGGCATCCAGGGAACAGCTTCTCAAGCAATTGGCAAGTTAGTTGAAGGACAAAATAATTGTTGATGTGACCAACATCATGTATTTGTTTGATTCAAGCAGCAGGGGACAAATATCTTCAACCCTTCTTAACCAGAAAGCATTGGGTGTTCCCACTCGTTAGACCACTGCCTTCAAAAGCACCAATAATGTATGTCTTTATCTTCTTGCTTTCCGCATGGTGTTTGAACTTGAAGAAACTGGTATGATCCATCCACTTTCACCTTTGATTCTTGCTCGATTTCAATGAATGTGTAACTTCCAATTTGCTATTGTGTGCAGCATTTTTTGCATGAGCATCTCCCAGATGTGGACCATCCACACAGCACTTTTATTGCTGGAGATGATGCTGAAGCTGTAGCAACTACCATCACCAGCTTGGTTGAAACCATTCCAGGTTTCTAAGCACTGAAAGCTGGACCTTTGGAAAATTCCAAGATTGTGGAGCTTCTGGGTCCCAATTGGCTTGGTGAACTCGACAAGCTGAACTTTGGTTACAAGAGGCTTGGTGAGTGGAAATTTGAGGTGTAGCTTCTCATTATATCACCATTGTTGATGAAATCCAAAATAGTAACATAAATAGGAGCAGTTCAGACTTATGTTTAACTTATGGTCTTGTGATTCTTTAATTTGATAACATGATGAATATCAGAATAGAAAGCTAATATTTAGTACAGACGTTCTACACCAGGCCCATGTCACAGGTGTTAGTGGCAGCCATTTCTTTAATGAGGTTCACACTCGAACATAAGACAAAGGTGACGATGTTTGCAACTCTTGAGTGGAAGGATGGATTTGCAGTGAAGAGTTTAACGGAGAGAATTTCTCTTGGTGGAAGTTCCAAATGTTGCAAGCCAAAGAGACTCAGGAGATTGTTACTGGTGAAAAAGAGAGAATGTTGGTGATAGGGTTTGCATGGGACAAAGAAGAAGAATAGAGCTGTTGTCTTGCTGTTGTCCTATGTATTTTACAGTCTATTGATGAAGAACAAGTGCAAGAGATTGTAAATTCCAGGACCCACACCAGTAGAAATATGGGGTTCTTTGATTATAATCATGAACAACAGAGAGAAGAGAAATCAATGTATTATCAGAAAGAGTTTTTTAAGTGTCAATTGAAAAAGATTGAGTCAATAACAAGGAACACTTGTAATCTTGATAATTTGGGTAAGGATGGAGAATCATGGAGTTAAGATCCAAGTGAACATGATTCATGGAGAGAGTTCTAGTGTAGCTTTCAGGGCCATTGAGGATACAAGCATCCCCACTAATGATGCATGGTTTGCTGATGGAGGAGGATCCATGGAACACATGATCGAAAACCAGCATTGGTTCAACACATTTTAGCTTATTGAAAATGGAAAATGGCCAATCTGTGTTTTACAGACAACAAGAGACTATGAAATTGAGGCATTGGGGTATCATTAATACTCTTTGTGAGCTATATCAAAGGAACTGTTGTGAAGGCAATGATTATGAAGGTACGTTCTATTCTTGAACTGAAGAAGAATTTACTTTCAATTTTGCAGACAATAGAAGAGGACATCAAGATTATTCATATCAAGTTCTGATGCCCATATAATTAATGGCAATGGTTAGAGCAAATTGCAAATGATTAGTCAATGAGCTATGTAAATTGCAAATAATGGCACTTATCCTACGAATGATGCTGCTGAGTTTATTCATTTATTGTCGCATCTGCATCAACAACATTTGTTAGTCTTGATATGTGGCATAACACATTAGCACATCTAAGCACTAGCACGATCCTTGAAATGGGTAAGTCACAAGCCATTGACAGAGTTAGAATCTCAGATTCACATAGCAACATGTTTTGCGGAGGATGCGCATTTGGGATGAGACAGACACATAGCAACATGTTTTGTGGAGGATGCGCATTTGGGATGAGGCACATGGGTGTAAGAGAAAGAATAGAAATGATGTTGTGAAGATCAAAATAGATCACAAAAAGAAATTTCTTGATGCTAAGCTTTACTTAGTTCCTTGGAAGAATTGGATTGCAACTAGTAAACTACTCATAATGATAGGCATCACGAGTTTCTGTTTTAGAAGGAGACTAATTATTAATTACCAGTTGTCTCCCCACGGATGAAATCATCCACTAAGCAGATGAAATGCTCTTCCCACCTCCTCGCCCCCTCCTGTCCCCCTCTTATCTTCGCCCACTCTTTTGCACTCACATATTTGTTTCTCGCAATCTTGGTTTTCTCTTGATGCTTGAGCAAGGGTTTTTTTCCTCTGAAATTTGGAATGTAATCGGTTTCCGATAGAAATTATATAATCGCACTGAAATCTTCGAATTTGAGCTCAATTTGACGAAGTTGTAGTGGTTTGAAGCTTTGCTTTGTGGGGGGGTCGAGACTCGAGGACCGGAGGAGAAGAGTTGAAGTCTTTTGACGCTTGGCTTTGCCGGGAAGTGGGTTTGTTGTGTGAGAGAGTGTGTGTGTGTGTGTTTTCCCTTCATTTCCGGAATTAGTAATGCGAGATTGGCTATGGCGGGCGTGTCTCTCCAATCTGGCGCTCGTCTGTCCTCCTCGTCTAGTATCTTCACACCCATTTCTTCTGACTCTTCCGTTCGCCCTTGCTTGCCGCGGTGGAGGAAGGCGGCAGTTATAGTCTCGTGCGCGGTGGTGAAAGACTACAATTACAAGCTCCTGAAATGTGCCAGGTTTGCACGCTGTTGCTCTCTTTATCTCTCACGCGAATCTCAGGCCCTCAGGGGTTCAGCAGAATGTTTTGTGTCCAGGCTTTGCTGTTTTCTGGTCGTCAGCTCTGAAACATACTCTTGAACCCTAAAAACTCTAAACCCTAAACCCTAATCATCGAGAATGGTGTTCACAAATTTTCGCCATTAAGATGAAAAACGACTTGAGATCCTGCACTCAATATAATGTAATTTGGTCAAGTCCTAGTGTTATCAATTAGTGCAGGGGATTGCCGTGTTGGAGATACAAAAAGACCCAAAAAAATACAATGAATCCAAAGTCCTGGACCTTGGACAAGGCCTGAACCCTCAACCTTGGAGCCAACCCAATCCTTAATTGCAGTCTGGGAAGGAAAAGGTCTTGAGTTTTGGCAAGTGTGGCAGGGAGGGCCGCATGGAGGATGCAGTGAACATTTTTGAAGAATTGCAGAGAGCAGGATTGAAGCCAGATGTTGTGTCATACACTGCTCTTCTCCAGGGCTATGGGAAGCTGAAACAATTCAACAAAGTCACTGATGTCTTCAACCAAATGCAGCACAACAGGTAAACTTCCACTAGATTCAATTTCAGTCTGGTGTATGATAGGAGGATTTGAGTGTTTGCAATGTGATCTGAAGTAAATCTGACCTTTCACCTGAACGTTGTAGGTGTCGACCAGACCTAAGATTTTGCACAGAGCTGATAAGCACATATGGCGATGGAGGTTTGACAGGGAATGCAGAGAGTGTGATGGAGTACATACGAGTGGTAGGCTTGCAGCCAGATGCAGTAGTCTACACAGCTCTTGTTCATGCTTATGCAGAGCAAGGATTGTGGGCAGAAGCTGAGAAGACACTCAGGTACTTTACTTCTTATAAGACTCAAAACCCTGTGTATGCTTGTTACTGTGACTGTCTAAGTGCATGCAGATTGCTAATGGATTAAGATGTTCTTGGCCTGGCAGAGATATGCTGGATGCAGGAGTGATGGATGATGGTCCATATGCAGTTCTTGTGGCAGCATACACAAAGGCAGGCTTATATGAAGAAGTCAATCATGTTCTGCAAATGATGGAATCTGATGGAGTACAACCAGACACTATATTTTTCAATTCTCTAATAAATGTCCATTGCAAGTCAGGAGCACCAGAGAAGGCACTCTCAGTTTTACAGCACATGAAGGATACTGGTAAGTCTTTGTATCCAAATCAGTGAGCATTCATAGGATCTGAAGACTTTTAGCGCATTTTGTGCTTACCAAGAATCACCTTTTGGGAACATTAACCCCTGTACCTGTTCATTACTCTGCTTTTTTGCCAGAATGCCAATGCAATGAGATTACCTACACATCAGTGATGAAGGCTTTCACACGGGCTAAGCGGCCTGCAGTTGCTGAGAAGATGATGGAAGAGATGAAGAAAGATGGTATCAGTCCGAGCTCTGTTTCCTTTGGCGTTCTTATCTCTGGATACAGTCAGTCAGGCCTTTTGGGAGATGCAGAGCGGATTTTTCGGTACCTGATGTTCTGACTTGTTGCTAGCATGAAGTGGTTCAGGTTTTAAAGATCTAGGTTCATGCAGTGCTTGGGATCAGGATGTATTACCCTTCTAAAGAGAGCAGGTACAGTGGGGTTATTATATGTTTTGCATCCCAACACTCTGTCACGTTGATGTGGCCAACTGCATAGCCAGAAGGGTAGTACTTAGAGACTTATCTTTTTTTTTTGGTGCACCAATTTTGCTAGTTTATTCATGACAAAAACAATGCTAGCTGCTTCACATTTTCAGGATCCTGATAAAAAAGAAAAATTCCTTAGGAGAACTATTCTAATCTCCTTACTTGATTCATTCTGTTGCCATACATCCTCCTTAAAGAATACTTTGCCATTTTGTGTCCTCATGTTTGTTTTTGTGTGCAGGGCAATGCAGAATGCAAAGTGCAAGCCAACAGTGGCGATCTATAACTCTCTGATTAATGGGTATGCATCAGCAAAAATGGTTGCAGAGGCAGAAAGGTTGTTCCATGGACTCCAAAGAGGCTCAGGCCTCTGCCCCAATACAGTGACCTTCAATATTCTCATCAAAATGTACATAAACACCCAACGGCGTAGCCAGGTGGGAACCATACACATGTTGCTTATTTTCATGAAATAATGGATGATGAAATCCATGCTTTCTTTTACTGCTGTCATATCAAACCTTGTGCATCACACCATTTGCAGGTTAACAGTATGGTTACATAGGTATGTCACCCATTGCTGCCACAGATTCTTGATGTGCTACAGTGCAACCAGCTTGTTTGGGGGACAAAATGAGTGGCTTGTTTGTATTGTCCTTTTTCCTTAAATCATCATTGGAAGTTTGTAAACTAGTACATGATGGAACTTGACAACTAAGCTGTAATTTCACCCAATCCATGGGGTACTTCTATTGCAGGCAGAGAAGCTGTATAGCTTGATGCAACAGGCAGGATGCAAACCTGATGCTGTCACATTCAAGACTCTGCACAAGGCTTATTCCACGTCGAAAAATTCACTTGATGCCAAGAAGATTCTTCTGGACATGCGAAAGGCTGGAGTTGGTTTCTGAGAGCAAATTAGCAGTGTTGAGTTCAGTTTTAGAGAGTACAGTCCACAATTGGAATGATGACTTCTGGCAAAATACCAATGCCTGAAGAAGTAGTTTGGGATTCTTTCATCCCCAATTTTCCAGTAAAAGTACTGCAACCTTCCTCACTCTAAGACATGACCGCAGTGACAAATCTGGACCCTTTTTTCACTGTGTTATTTGCTACCTACTTTCTGTGGACATTGCCCACTGATACTCAGAGTTTCATGAAGAAAATACATTGTTCATTCAATTCTTTCTACTTCAGGTTCTGCAGGATTGACATGAAACCCATTAGATGATACTTTATCTGACTACTCAACCAATCAATGAGAAGAGTCCTCATGCACGTCCACATTAAATGTGAATTATATCAACACCCATGAATGCAAGAGAAGCTTATGCTTATTGGAACATCCTTGAAACTCATCTTAAATCAGCATCTTCCCTTAACACCTTGTCAAGCACATGGTTACCAGGTTCACAGAATTTTGCACTAACATATTCAGCTACCATTGAATTTAATGTGCAAACGATGTGCCATTTTTCTCTTCCTCCACCAACCCATGTGAATATGGGAGGCTGGTGGAATTCATGAATTATGGCAATATTTTGGACATAACAACGGAATTTGTTAAGAACCCAAATTCCTTTGTTCCACAACACCACTTGTAAGACACTCATGTAAAGTCTTCCCCACAATCCACAAGTAAACAAGGTGTGTTAATACACAATGGTCCTGCCATTATTTTAATATCAACAATTGATATTTACAATAATTTGGTCATAGCATAGCTAGGGGAATTTTTTTAAATAAATCTATTTTAATGTACATAATGTTGTTGTAAAAGAAAAAAATTCATGATTTTATTTTTCTTTCATTTTCTTACATCACATCAGTTACGAGGAACCCAAAAGGGATCTTACATTAAATGATGACACATTCTAGGAACCTATTTAAACATTTAAAAATTTGTTACCAAACCAAAACCAATAGGGGAACATCACAACATGATTTTTAATACTTTGCAAATCTAATGACTTTTTTCTCAAAAAACAAAGTGACCAAATATTCTCTTTTCATATTTATTTTTCACATTTGTGCAAAATTTCAAACATGAAAAAAAAAATTTCTTCATGGTATGTGTCTTTGAATGTTTTCAACAACATTATCACACTTTGAAAGAATACATAAATTTTTGAGTATGATGGATGGCATAACCACTTTTGGAGAAAGTATTTTCATATTTAGTTTTGTGGTTATGAATTGGTAACAAAGTCAGTTGGGCTGGGTCCACATCTGAGGAGGTGGCACAGAAAACAAAATGTCAAAAGATGAATGCGAATTTTTTACAACTAAATTAGGATGAATCATCTCACCTATTTGATAGGGGGCAAAATCTCTTGAAGCTACTATACTCTAGTATGATTCTCAACACAAATGGAGATTGAAGATAACAGCATCCTATTAGCACTGTCAATTGAATTAGTTCGTATTAAAAGTCATCCATAGATATCCTTCAACCAGCTTTTGAAAACATAAGCATTCCTCATAGGGGAGAAATTATACCTGAAAGAAGAGCTGTAGTTTGCAGTCCAGTGGAGGGCAAAGAGGGAGGCCCTGTCAGTGCAATGGCCAAGATGTAGGTTCCTGTCAGCAACATGCCTCAAGAACTCAACAAGTGAGAAATCTGCTTCTCAGAGTATCAGGAGTGGCAAAAGGAGTGGCAATGATAGCATGTAATGTTGGGGTGGTGGCATTCAGGCCCTATGATACCAGAGCCAAATTCCTAGCTGGCTCCAAACCTTTTCTCACTTTGAAACATGACCTTGGTGAAAGCCTTCCTTGTGTAAACCATGGAGAGAAGTTCAAGGGTTGATGCTTGTGCACCCAGTGTCAGGTATGGAGACACCTGCAGCACATTGGGGAGTAAAGTTTGCAGCTAGGAAGCTTTCTCTCCATCTGACTGCCATCTAATGTCTGGCTTCCTTAAAAACCAGGAAGTATCGGTAAAGAAATCAACCAACAATGGCATTGAATGAAAAATGGAAAATTTCCTAACACAAGTGAGATAAGGATTTCTGATGAAGCACTACAACCATGATAAATGAGTATTTCCAGACTCTATTCAGCTAGCAAAGGCGCACTGAGCAATAATAATGGGCTATCATGGAAAAAGTCGTCTTGAGCTGCTGTCATGTCTCACTTGGTATACAGAATAGCACCTGATCAGAGGAAAGGAATCCATAAGAATGAAAAACTATAAAACAGAAGAACAAGGAAAACTCCACTATTGCAATAATAGAGCTCTGTATATTCAAACACCTGAACTCTGAGCAGAAACATTAAAGGTTTTGGCAGAACCTCAATAACCAACCAGTCCTCCAAAATCAAACACTAGAGACAAGACATTTCTGAACACAAATTTCACCAACAACATGCATGGCTATAACAAAGTCACAGGTCTAAATAATTATCAGGTCCTGGTGGGCCACCATAACCACACTTCATCAGCATCTCATAAGCCTTGAAAACCAAAATTTTACAGTTGGGTGATTGAATTACAATTGACTTCTTGCTTGCTGAGAGGAGATACTACACTTATGCAGATGGAAGTGTATGCAAATACTTTTGGATGTTTCCCATGTGAGCAAAGACTGGAAGAGCTGAACCAAATGAATGAAGCTCATTAATGAAGAGGGGAGAAACAAAATAGACCCAAAAAAAATCAACAAATCATATTTGAGCATAGCTAACAATGAAGGCTTTACTCAATTTGTGAGGTAGTGGAGCCAAAACAGCTTACAACTGTCTCAATGCCTAAGTGGGGAAAATCATGGGTCACCATGGAGGCATAGTATTTATTACCTGCATACATCATGACATAGTGCTCCAGCCCATGCTCCTGTCAGTGTTGCTAGATCCGTGATCTACACCCTGGAACACAGTGCAGAACATTTACATGCCATCTGAAATGCAAAAAGACATAATACTGAAACTCTCAGAAATTGAACAAGCAATGTCCCAGTGTTCTGATACAGCTACATGTGGTCTGGTAGTTAAGGAACATATAACTTTTACTTAAACTTGAACCAGTCACTGATGACTAGTGAAGGAGTTGCTGACAAAGACTAGAAAGAGTACTGCAAGGTTCACCCATCTCCATTGGCAGAAGCATAAAATAGGCAGGATTCCACCAGGGCAAGTAGTCCCTTTATGACATTCCTCATATTAACCTAGGAGTGTTTACTGTGTAGTGCCCCACCAGTGCAGAAAACTTGAGGAAGAACAACTAGAAAGGTCTAGTGGGAAAAGCAAGAACAAGGGGCCTTACAGCATCAATTCGAAGGTAATGGGCATACACGAAAATTTCTGCAAGCATACACTTGCTTTTACACATGCTTACTTGACCTGCATCACCACTGATGTCTTCAGTAAATGTCCTGTTCTCTAGCCTTTAATGCACTCTCTTTGCAAATTTTTTGACATATGTAACAAGTACTACACTATCATCCATCCATTTCTATTTATATCAAACTTCAGTGGAGAATGGAAATATTTTCACCTGGCTCTGAAGCAAAATAGTGACACACCAAACACATTCCACTAGTCAGGTGCAAACAATGCCACAAACCAGGATTATAAGTATAAGAAACCCTTAAGCCTGCTCCTAGCCTTTGAGTGGACACCACATTACAAAACAGAATGAAAGACCATGAGGCCCACAGGGTTGAATGGAACATGAACCTTTGTTCACATATTGTCTTGGCTGGTGGGGCATCCCAAACATCCCATTGCTGCTGAAAGTCCTCAATCTCTTGAATACAACTGGCCAAGGTCAAATTTTTAATTATCTTCATGTCATGGGAAACATCTACCTGAGATGCTTTTGCAAAAACTCTCTCCCAGTGTGGTTCCCAGTCACTGTGAGCATCACAGAGTTGAAGGCCTTTGATTCTACCAGGCCAACCCCAAGCCTTGCTAAGCTTGTCAACAACACCTTGTGCCTCTGATCCTGAAGCCCTGGGGCTGCATGGCCTGCATTTAGACCCATTCAGAGGTCCCTTAGTTGTGATGGAAGCTACTGGGACCCCCCAAAAGGCTGGTGGCCATGAGTACTTCCGAGTGCTAAGTACACAGAAAGGAAGCTCAGTGAATTTGAAAGGTACTCCAGATGCAACCAACTGCGCTTTGAATGCTGTCTCTGAATTAAGCTGCTTCAAACCCCTCTTATGCAGTAATGGGAGTAAGCTAAGTCTTGCCAGTGCTACCCTACTAGTGTTTGTGTTGCCCATGCCAAACCTATCATTAAGGCCACCATACTGGGACCCAAAAGGAACATGATAAAAAGTTGGATCAAATGTATGGAGTGGTGGAATTTGTCCACTCCAGTAGCCATCAACCCTGGTCCTGATAATCCACTCGTATGTAATATTGTGCTGCATCTCATATTTCTCTATCATGTGCAGACATCCTTCCACCAGGTTGAAGTATTGCAGCAATCCCTGATCATGCATCATGAATAAATTCGTATTTGAGCTTGCACACAAATGTTGGAACAGTTCCACTGTCAAGGTTAATTTGTCCCACAAAGCAAAACAATGTCTCCTCCAAATACAAGTGGCATTCAGTCTATGTCATTGTTCCTCTGTAGAAAGACTTGATTCTGATTTTCCTGCAAAGACCTAGGTAAAAGAAAGCAAGAAGATACACCAAGGTTGTGATCAGACCTACCTGTATTCCATTTGGTGAATTAACGGCAGTCAGGACTTCTCGCTGGAGATTGGACTCTGGAAGTTTTTGAGGAATGAAGATGCGTGCGACAGTAAGACTAGAGGCACCTTTCAAAAGCAAGAATTTGTAAGAATCCTTGTCCAGAGGAGAATGCAAGAAGACATCAGCCTCATGACTATAAGCGTCCAGCAGGTACTTCTTCAAGCTACTTCCTGACAATTCGAAGGCCCGTGCTGCTCCAACCAAACAAATGGCCAGCCTCCCCTTATTGCCCTTTTCAATTCCTCCATTCACTTGCTGGATCTCTGGAGATTTTGAATGTGTCCGGTTACTCAAGATGTTTACAGGGCTCTGCAAATGGATAAAAAACAACAAGAGAATATTCAAAAGCAAGTACAAAATAATTTCCTTCCCCTTGGCAACATCCCGCAACACAAAAACAAACAATACGCTTGACAGATGTGTATTTCTCTCTTCAAACAGAGAGAGCTCAAACCAAAACGATCAAACGATCAAACAATGAGCTTACCGGATGTTGCTCTCTTCAAGCAGAGCTCAAACCAAAACGAAAAACGATCAAACAATAGGCTTACCGGATGTTGTTCTCTTCAAGCAGAGCTCAGAACCAAAGTCGGAAAACGATCGTTCCAGTCCGCCGCGGATTCAAAATGAGTAAAGACGACACTATCATCATCCAGTTATCTACTACATACACCGAAATCACCACGAGGACGACAACAACATAGATCATTGGAAAAGAAATGCCGGACAGAGAACCGGCGGATTTGAACGACGACAAGAAACACAGAGCAGAGGAAAAGAAATGCCGGACAGAAAACCTGCGAATTTTGAACGACGACAAGAATCACAGAGCAGAGGAAAAGAAATGCCGGACAGAAAACCTGCGAATTTTGAACGACGACAAGAATCACAGAGCAGAGGAAAAGAAATGCCGGACAGAAAACCTGCGAATTTTGAACGACGATAAGAATCACAGAGCAGAGGAAAAGAAATGCCGGACAGAAACCTGAGGATTTTGAACGACGACAAGAATCACAGAGCAGAGGAAAAGATATACGGGGACAGAATACCTGCGGATTTTGATCAGATCTGCTCTTGAAAAGCAACGGCGCCGAAGCTGCTGCTGCCGCCGCCGCTGCCGATGCATTCCAAGCTCCGTAAACGAAATTGGTAACATTCGACTGCCATGTGCGGAAGACAATATTGTCGGAAAGCGTAGAAGCTTGGTAGGCACCGAAGCCAAGAAAAGCAAGCAACACAATCCCCACAAGGCAGCAACGACCGAAGCCGGCAAAGGCCATGGATCGAAATCGCTCACCAAAACACAGCTGCAACGACGACGACGAAGAAGAACAACAGCAACAGCAACTCAGTTGCCATTCCAGTTCACGCAGCCACTGTCCATTCTTTTGTCTGCCGTCTAGAATCTAGACAGTGAACAACAACAAAACAAACAGCAGCTGCATTGCCCCCCTTTTTATTGGCCTTGTCTACCAAGGCAATGAAATTGTGTTTAGATTCATTATAGAGTAATAGTAGCTTAATGGATTTTGGCCCCTAGGTAATAATAATAATAATAATAATATTAGGTCTATTTTTATTATTTATTTATTTTCAATAATTTTTCCTTCTAATTTACTTCATCAATGAAACCAAACAAGATGTTAAATAAATTAAACTAGTTTGAACCCCGTGCCTAATGCACAGGTGTGTGTGTATTTGACGGTACATATTACAAAATTACAATTACAAACTACATTTCCAAAACCTCTTTATATATGACATTGAACATGTATCCATGGGGACCCTAGCCGCTGAAAATCTTCATGTTTGCACTGCTTGTGACCCGTGAGATAGCAATATACAGCTGACCATGGGAATAGACCGGAGACGGCAAATATATCCCAACGTTGTTCAACTTGTAAGTGAGTAGTAAGTTACTTATTTAGTAGGTATCAATCTGTTGAAAATTATTTCTTTGTTTTTGTATGTTGATAAGTTCCAGTATCCAAACCCCTTCCCTGTTCATAATGGTTAGGGTTTCTGGTGCAGCCAATTTTCACATGCATCATCATAATACCTTTGGCATCCAGCATGTTATTATTATTGGCAAAATTGTTTTTCTGGGCAATCTGATCATTGCAATTACCTTAAGTTTGTGTGCTAAAATGACAACTGACATCCATTGCCATTATTATTATGGCAAATGCAAGCCTTGAAATTGCCAATATCTAATAAAAGTGTGCTTAACGGCTGCTCGCTCTGGCATCCAT
>Ga0116229_10002697_pt1 | contig 28856 bp, 14 predicted proteins | sample S1TSphgellanicum_3_FD_87313 | JGI IMG/M metagenome (GOLD analysis project Ga0116229, IMG submission 87313) | Host-associated microbial communities from peat moss isolated from Minnesota, USA - S1T2_Fc - Sphagnum magellanicum MG | ecosystem: Host-associated > Plants > Peat moss > Unclassified...
GTTGCATTTGGCACTTTTTTAGTTTAAGATCTTTTATTTTGTTAGTGCATTTGCTAGTCGATTTGTTGCATATGACACTTGTTTAGTTTATGATTTTCTATTTTGTTAGTGTATTTGCTAATCGATTTGTTGCATTTGGCACTTTTTTAGTTTAAGATCTTTTATTTTGTTAGTGCATTTGCTAGTCGATTTGTTGCATATGACACTTGTTTAGTTTATGATTTTCTATTTTGTTAGTGTATTTGCTAGTCCATTCCTTGTAGATCACAGCTCTTTAGATTATGATATTTTATTTTATTAGTGTATTTGTTAATCAACTTGTTGCAAATGACTTTTTTTTAGTTTAAGATCTTTTATTTTGTTAGTGTATTCGTTAATTGATTTGTTGCAGATGACAATTTTTTAATTTAAGATTTTTTATTTTGTTAGTGTATTTGTTAGTCGATTTGTTGTGGATGACACTTTTTTAAGTTTAAATTATTTTTTTTTATTTTTTTTTTAAATTTGGGCTTGTTTAAGCTTTTGTATCTTAGTGTTGGGGTGTAGGCTTTTTTTTTGTATGATTTCATTTTTGTGTTTTTCATTGGTTTGAGATGCCCCTTGTTCACATTGTTTTGGCCTTTACATTTCAAGCGGTCTTTCAAGGCATTTTAAGAATGTTCATCCTCATGGCAACATCATCTCTCAGCCTAAATAGGTTGTTTTGTTTTTGCATGTGTCTTTCCCTCTTATGTTACATCTTGGTTTTATCCCTTTTGCTTCTTAGTCTAGTTTCATTTTGGGGTTGTTTATGACTCATTTCATATGTTTTTGATTGTTTCATAAGATCCTTCAAATCATCCAAGACAAGGTTAAATAGGCTTTTCACTTATCCCTTGACCAAATTGTTCAAAATTTGATGGATGGGTCAACATGATTCCTTTCTTTATGTTGCCACATTGGTGTTTATGCTATACTCAAGGAGGTCGTTTAAGTCAACAAAAGGTTTATGCCCGCCTTATGAGGTTTATGGCATGCAATTAGTCTTTTCTTCAAAAAAAGTCCTCTCATGCTTCACATGCCCCCTATTCCCACCTTCATTGGACAATTTTTCAACTATTCATCTTCGTTGATGTCTGACTTTGGGTAGAGCCAGAGAGTACAATCGAGCTGCTATAGTTTTTTAACCTTTGATGTTAACTATTCCCTTAAAGGATATTATTGCAACTTTATGTCAGTTACACCCCCTTCCTTCAAACCATGTCCCTCCATTTATTTTTTACTATTAGCCTGAACACAACTTTGTTCTAGATAAGATTTTGTTTACACAGGCTTTAACCATTATTCCCCATTTGTCTTCAAGTGGGCTTTCTAGGATGGTTTATGAACATTTTTTGAAATGTTTCATACTAAAGGACCCATCTTTAGGGTTTTTTTAATTATTCCAGGTTGTTATTATTGCTTGTGGTGACATCTTTAGGTTAGTGGCCCTAGTGTTGGGGGCTAGCATATTGTTGGTAATGGCAAAGGACATTGGAGATCTTCGTCTTATTATCATAAACGAAGTGTTTTTTTTCTTATTAGTTGATCCATTATCTTATAACTTTGATGATCATTTTAGGAGCACCTATCTCCCCATGAGTTCGGAGTATTGACCCTTGAAGGTTGTGAAACCATCCCTTTTAGCATCAAAAATCCTCTTCAACCCTAATTGGGTAGTGATGCAAATCAACATTGAAAACGCTTTGATAGCATTTCTTGAGCTAGTTTTTTAAAAAGCTATAAGATGTTGGGGGACCTTTGGCGAACATTGTCCCTTTTATCAAGTTGTTTTATGGTGCTCATTTTTTTTTTATTACCAACATGAGCATCATGAAAAAAGGGTCACTATTATTATGTCTCTTCAAACATGAAGTATGGTGACCCCCTAAAAGGTCCTTTATTTGGTTTGGCCCATTATCAAATACTCCTAAAGACCATTGCGCAAACCCCCAACTATGTCTTTCCATCCCTAGTCGATAACACACACATCGTGGGCCCTATGAGTGAAATTGACCCTGTCTTTGACCACCTTTCGACCTAATTAACCTTAGTTGGGCTTATGGTCAAAGTGTCAAAGTGCAAGCTTTGGAATCCATTAGGGATCTCTTCAAGCATAAAGATTCCTGAAGTTTACACTTTGGTCACAGATGGCTTACGCATTTTAGGTGTGCAAGTGGGTTTTCAAGATTTTATCAAGTATATTTCAAATGAGGCCTTATTTTAGGATGTGGCACATATCAATGATCTTCCTCTCTTGGGAGACGCACATGTTGCATTGGATGTTTTGTCCTCATGTGTCATTCGTTAACCTTCTTATCTCACTTGAACAATACCTCGTTTTTTTTCCTTCATGTTTCTTTTGGTGAATTTCAATAGGAAAGTTATGCAAGTATGTGGGGACATTATGGGTCCAAGGTCTTGGGAGTCTATTTAGGACCCCTTAACGAGGCATCAACCAATTAGTAATTTCCTTTGGTGGTGTAAGCGTTTTATTTATGAAGGTTTGTGCCCCATTTACTTTTTTAGGGAATTGGGTTTTGGTGGCTTTATATCTATGTTCAAGGATTTCATATTTTCAATAAACCTATTTTCGACAAATATGTTTTTCAAGTTGAGGGGGGCCCACACCTCCTTCAATTATGCATTTTTATAATATATGATAACTTTCCTCTTGTAATTAAATATATGCACCTTTCTTTGGAGAGTTTGGGGTAGATGCAAACTATAATGGCTCAAAAGTGGCAAGGGTCCCAATCCCAAAAGTCCATATAAATGGAAAGATTAACACTAAAATGGGGAAAAAAAAAAAAAAAAACAATGTTTAGTGGACCTTATGTGGTGATTAATCAATTAATAAATTCCATATAAAATGTTTTTCATTTAAATTTTTTTTATTATACATGTGAAGGGAAAACATTTATGAATCCAACAAAAAATGACCAAGATTGGGACTTTTGAAAATGTGGCCCAAATCTAGTCATTCAAAAGTCCATAGTTATTTGTTTGTTAAAAATTTTGTTACGTTTTTTTTCAATTCATATTTATTTTTAATTCCATCATGTATCATATTTTGAGTCCCTATAAAAAATATTGAGATGAAATCTTAATAAAAAATGCACTTGAATGTTAATGCAAAAGAATGAAATGTTTTTTCCTTCCGGGAAAAAAAACAGAAGGGGGGAGGGGGGGGTATGGTGGAATTGGTAGATGCTACGGACTTAATTCAATTGAGCCTTGGTAGAAAAACTTACCAAATGTTAACTTTCAGATTAAGGGAAACCTAGGTTGAAGAAGAAATAGGCGATCTTGAGCCAAATCTTGTTTTCATAACATAAATGGGATAGGTGCAAAGACTCGATGGAAGCTATCCTAACGAGAAATATTACTTTGACTTTAGATCTTATACGTTTATTTATCCAGATAAACAACCTAGATTATAGTCCATATGTCCACTTTAAAAGTCCATTATTATATGATTAATGTTTGTTTATTGAATTTTTCCCTTTAATAAATATTTTTATTCAAGTTGGCAATTTTAATCCATAAATATTTTTGTCAAATTAATGATTTTACAATGCATTTATGGCATTTGAATAGAATACATTATGCAAAAAGTCTATAAGGTCGCAAAAAGTGAGCCACTATAGCTTGCATCTACCCCTTGGCAATTATTGGCACCCCAGGTTTGCAAGCATTTTTTATGGACATCCATCACGACACATCCTTTAGGTTTATTTTGGAAGATGACTCCATTTCCTCAGCATCCAAAGCCCACATTCGTTCTTGTTTAGGTAAGGGGGTGAGGTTATGGTTGATTGCTACGCCATTTATACATTCAGTTCACATCACACACTTTACTTTCACCTTAGGGTTGCATTTTGTCACGGTTTGATTCAACCCTCATCATTTAATTTTATCATGTGTGAGTGTGGACATGGGTTAGAAACATTTAACATGCATCTAACAAGTTGTCCATTTAGAAGTTAGCGGATAATTACACATGACGCCATCAAAGATGTCACGTATGCCCTTCCTTGAGAATGTGGGAACGTTGTATGGAAAGAGTGGTGGTATGCCCTTATGTCAAGAGTTTCATTATAAACCAATTTCTACATGACTCATGAAAACTAGGTCTTTGTTGCCAATGTGGTGGTTATTGACCCGACGCAAGAGACAATGGCTATAAATGTCATTAATGAACCAACATGTGCAACTACAAAACTTAATGCCATTGATAAAATTCACAAGTATAAAAGGCTTCATGAAAGGCACCACTTTATTTTAATGGCCATGGAGGTGCATGGCACAAAAGAACGTGGTATGGATCGTTTCATCAAGAAATGTTTTCGTCTTTTTCACGATAGACAATTGAAAGGTCATTTGTCCTTATATTTTTGCATTCAATTTTTCAGGCAACGTGTTAGTATTGCTTTTTATCGTGCTTTGGCCTCTACTATAAAAAAGAAGATTGTGTTGGCATGAGATGTTTATTTTAGACCTCCCATTAGTATTAGATCTCATGATTTGCATATATGTTGGCGACATTAGAGGGGCTGTGGTGAAATAGCTTCTTACCACGAAAGGGTCTAGCTTTCTCCCTTCTCTGGTTCTTACAAACTTGTGTCTTTTGGCCTTCCTTTTTGTCTTTAGTGTGATGGTTCCAGCCATTGGTTTTTATTAGATTTTTATCTTGCTTGTTAATTGATTTGTTGTAGATGACACCTTTTTAGTCTATGATCTTTTATTTTATGGTGTATTAGTGATATCTTGATGGTTTGGTTTACAATTTTCTTTTTTATCAATGTATTAGTGATGTTTTGATTGTTTAGTTTATGATCTTTTATTTTATTAATGTATTAGTGATGTTTTGATTGTTTAGTTTATGATCTTTCTTTTTTTTAATGTATTAGTGAATTTTTGATCGTTTAGTTTATGATCTTCTATTTTATTAGTGTATTAGTGATGTCTTGACAATCATGTTCATTTGTGACTTGTGTTCTTCTATTTTTTATTTGCCTTGGATGGATTTCCATCCTTGCATTTTTTTATATATACAAGGCTTTTCGTCTTTCCAATGTGAAATCTAAGGACTTCGAAAAATGTGTTATTTCCCACAAAGGATATTATGCCTACTCCATAAGGTTATCTTAAATAAGGCTAGGCTTTGGCTTCAAAGTTAGGCTTCAAATTTAAATTCAAACTTCTTTTAATTGTATACCTAAAGTAAGTGTCTGGTCAAAGTGGAGTTGAAGGGACCCAATTTTGGGAATGCCCTACTCCAAAGGCATTATGTGACATAAAACATTAGAAGAAAATTATTTCTAACAAATTCTTGTGATACCTAGTGAATATCATAGGAAAAAAAAAGGATGAGGTGTTTTGAAAAATGAAATGCCTACCTGTTCTACAAAAGGAAAATTTTCACTTAATAAAATGCCCTTTAGATACACTAGAAATTTTCTACCCATGCTTTATGAGTGAGAAGGAAATGGTGGACAGTTAGTTATAGGTGTAAGATCCTTTTGCACAATGCAAACCTTATTATATGTAAATCATAAAGCAATAAGAGCAAGAGGGATTTACATTACTATTTAAAACTAAGAGGGTCTTTTGCTTACATATAGTTTTCCCTGCATAGTTAGGTTTTGGGGCTTGGGTGAATCAACCAAGCCTTGGGTGAACCAACACATACACTAATACCATGGTAAAAGTCTCAATGTTTTTCTTTGGCTTCCTTTTAAACATATCCCATGTTGAAATTAAAATTAAGGTTGTTGAATCCAAGTTTAACATTTCCTAGGTTCATTATAGCCTTTTAGAGAGGTCATTGAAAAATGTGAAGGTTCTAATTTAGGTGTGTTTCAAGGGGGTTTAACTTGGCTAGTGAATCTTGTGCCCTTATAATGGTACAGTGTCTACCTTGGAGTCTATCTAGTTATGTCAGAATATTAACCACGTTTGTAAGTGGACCTTTAGGATATTATTTAGTTTGACTTATTCATTTATTATAAAGATTGATAATAAAATAACTAGTGACATCATGACCCTATTCATGGTAAATTAGGGTAGGTTTAGTGGTATAATCTATCTTAAAATTACCAAGACCAATTGGTAGAAATATTGTATCATACAAGAAGTTAAAATAAAGATGTCCCATGAGTATAACAATATGTAAAAAAACTCCAAGCAAGGATTTGAAGGCTATCTAACTACAATAAACCCCCTTTATAATCATGCACTTGGTGACCACTTTTTTTGTGACACTAATGAATTTTGGTTTAAACAAGTATAGTCACATTTCATATAAACCCTTACAAGATTGTGACTATAGGAAAAAAAAACCTTACAAAATAGCTCTTTTATGCTAAAATAAAGGTGCTAATTATTTAATTTCCTACATGGGTTATTCTAAGTTCATTTATTCATTATTAGATTTGAAGAAGGTTGTGATTCTACCTATTTCAATGTGACAACTTACATTTAATTTGAACTCTTTAACTATTAGCTTGTGTATCTTGTCAAAAAAAAAATTAATTAATGTTTTTTCCTTTCTTGGCAAGTTTGCATATCTTTTGTTTGTCTTCACTAGAAAGTTGGTTTTTCTTTTCGCTTCAACTTGATTCATTGTTACTAATTTGCATGATTTGAACACAAAGCAACACTAACATTGCCAAAGCAAATTACAATTGACAAAACCCTAAATTTTTTATGTTTCCTTCATGTTAGTCACATTTGCAAAGAAAGCTTTGCAAAACTTTTGTGCTACTAAGGAGTGTGATAGTGATTCCAAAGAATGGTGTTTCTTACTAAAATGGATGGTTGCCCAAAAATGTGTGACACAAACAAGAATGTGATTAAAATGGGTGTGATTATAAAAGGGTTTACTTTACAATACATGGAAGTTTTTGAATGTTTAGCTTGTTGCAAAGATATGACTTGATGAACATAGTCAAACCAAAAGCTAAGGGCACCAATGCACTTAAAAGGAAGAAGAGCCTTATGTTCAATTAGAAAAATACAAGAAGAAAAAACCTTTGGTTATTATCATCTTATCTGTGAAAGATGAGATCATTGCACATATTGTTTATTTCACTATGTGTGCAAAGATGTGGTAGACATTGATAGATTTTTTTCAGTAAAGTAGTTTTTGATATTATTGTTACAAATAAGGTTCAACAACGCTAGCCTAGAATAAGGTGTTTTTGTTCATCAACAAACTAGCAAAAAATGATGAACAAGTGCATGACAAATATGATCTCGAGTGTTGGACATATGATTTCAAGTGTTGGACTCATTTTTTTTAAATTATGAATTGCTTGCAAACACTCTAATTTGTTGACTTAAGCTTTGTAAATTTTGTGAGCTAATTGGAATCTTGTTTATCATGAAACTAGAAAGGATATTAGGGGCAAGAAAAGTGGAGATCAATGTTATGTTTTTCAAAACCGAGTTTAACAAAGTGAAAATTTCAAGCCAAATGAGAATAATTGACAAATTGATGGAGTCAAGTTTTCTTTCTTTCTTTTTGCAATAACCCAAACCACTTGATGCATACATGAATTGAATGTTCTAACAAAATCGAGTGAAGAAAGGTTAATTAAACATGAAAGTGTAAAACACATAATAAATATAGTGGAAAAATGTAACAATGAAAAAGTTGAAATTTTTTAAGAACAAAACAATACACCCATGATAGAACTAATATATTTGAAACACTACATTCAAGACACGAATTCAAATTCCCTTTTTCTATCCAAAACTTATTTTCAATTGTGTGCCTCCTTTTGGTAACATCCCATAAATTGGTTTTGGTGTTTCAATGAAACATTTGTTTCATCATTGTTGGTGTTTTCTTGAAAAAAATTCACCTTTTTTTTAAATTCTTTTTGTCACAACCTTAAATTTTGGAAAAATTTCAATATATTTTCAACATGTTGTAATTTTTTTTGAGTTTAGTTTATTTTTGAGTTGTCAAATTTTTCTCCCTTAAGTTTTGATGTAATTTCAAGTCCAATTTTTCATCACATGTAAATGTATGCAACCTAATAGAATGATTCTATCATTGTTCAACAAATTATACTAAATTGAACAAATACAAAATTGATTTCAAGTTTGATTTTGAAAGTCAAATGAATTTTTTAGTTCCATTATGTGTATGTGAGAAAAAATGAAGCAAAAAGATATGAAGTTTCAAAGAACATGCAAAATTTTCGACATCTTTTAAGTTGACAAATGATTGTTGTTATTGCCACACATTTTTTTAAGAAACAATCCATGTTCCTTTGAGTCTACTGTAATTTTTAGGTTTGGTCTTTCACCATGTGCAACATTGTTGTCATTACGAGGGTAGGTGTTGGATAAATGTGTTGCATAAATGCATTTGAAGTTCAAGGTAGGTATGCTCGTGAGTAGACCATTGACAACGGATAGGATTCTATGTTTTTGTTGGAGGTAGCTTGGTTGATATGTATACCAAATGTCGTAGTTAAAAAATGTGGTAAAATAAATTCCCAACCTTTTTAGTTCAAAAAGTTCTATTGCAATGAATAAATACAACATTATTATTATGGCCATTGGCAAGAAGTCGATAGAAGGATGTACACCATGTTGGTTATAGGTGTACATATGGTGACATAGGTTGAGAGTAAAATTTTGACTTCGTTAATTTCTCTTTCAAGTCCACTAAATATGATTATGAATTGTGGATAAATAAAAACACCTTAAAGGTGGTTGAAAATAATTACAACCAATTTTCAATGGATATGATGACCATGATGTAATGACTCCCATGTGTGTCCATTGGTCATATGAAAATGACTACTTAGATATGGCATTATAACTAAGGGGTAAATGTATGGTAAAGAAAACAAAAAATGTAATTGTTTCTAGATTTACCCTATATCATGCATATAAAATCAAACAAGTAGCATAAAAATGGGTGGAAATATAATTGTAAACCATCTCACACCTCCATCATTAGTATAAGTATTCACTTCCAAAAAAATTAGGACTAAAAAAATTTAAAAAGTAGACCAAAAGTATCCCCATTTGACAAGTGGTAAATTTGTAGATGGGGATATTTTTAGTTTACTTTTAAATTTTAGTTGTTTTATTATTTTTGGGGATATAGATATCATTATAGTTTTGAGGTGTGACCATAATAAAAAGTGGAAAATCTATCTATTAAAACATACTTACCACATACTTTACAAGAGTCCTTCATTGCATAAAATAAAGTTTGAACCTACTTACATTTCAAACAAGTAAACAAAAAACTAATTGAAACAATTTGAAAGTTGAAGAACCAAATTAAAACCACGCAAAGTGGAGCACACCAATACCACAATACAAAATCATGTTTACACCATACATTCTTCCTCTACATGTCCACCCAAATGCAACCACTCATGGATGACACTTGATGGAATTCAACAAGACATCGCACCATTACTATACCATTAAACCACCATAAAAATCAGAACATGTATGAACCATTTGAAATTCAACAGAATGGATTAAACAATTGAAATAAAATGCATGTAGTAAATCACTAAAGTCAAGGTGACTCACTATGCAATCACAAGCAGATCATAGGCAACAATCCACTTAGTCTTTTAAAAGCAAAGTTCTATTAGACCAATAATTCCATTAGATCAATGCACTAAGGTTTCACTAGTCCTTGCCACTAGAAATTCCACTAAATTACTTTTATGTCATTCGTATGGTATGATAATGAAATTGTTCCCACTAAAAATAAATGGATTGCAAAATAGTTGGGACCACATATCCTAGTAATGAACATTTTTACTTCAAAATGAAAAATTGGGTCAATAGGTTTATTGAATTTTTACAACCAAACGAATGTGGTGAATATAATTTTAACTTATTTTCATTTATTTTAAAGACCAAAATATTGTTTAATAGTTCATTCAAACAAACATTTTTCACAAAAACAAGGTGATTGAACTAAAAAAAATTCTTTTATATAAAAACTTAAGAACTTTGCCTTTGGTGTTCATATACTACCATATCTTGAAATAAATGTAGTTAACATTACCTCAAATTACTTTACTATTTTATTAACATTTAAATGCCTATTGGGGCAAATGATTAAATGATCTTCTTTTGAAAACCTCTTAAAAATTATTAACAAGTAGAAAATTTTAGACTAAATAGTTCCATGGGCCTTCTAGTGACTACTAATTACTAATGGTAGATTTATTGTCCTTTACCCAAGAGGTGAAGCTAGTGAAACTAGGTAGCTTGAGTTAGTGACTAGTGGGGGTAATTCACTCAATCATCTAGAAGACTTTTAGGAAAGGATTCGGATAAAGACTTTATTTTCTAGGTCAATGTGGGCCTTGTGTTTGGTATGTGGGGAAGGGGGATAGAAGAAGGAGGAGGAGATTCATTAGAGGCTTTTGGGAGATGGAGAACTTTCACTTTGAATGTGAAGGAAAGAATGGATAAAAAAATATGTATTTTGTGTGTGATTTTAATGGAAGATGGTTGAAGGACTTGAGTTTCTTATACTGCATTGATGTTCTATTAAGTGTGGAAGGTAAAATTGTTTTGGTGATAAAAGAATGATTTTTTTAGCTAGTATCTTTGCATTTCTCCTAGGATAAAAAGTAAGGGGGCTGACTCTTAGGTAGTCTTCGGAGCCCTAAGCTATTGGCTACCACAAGAGCGGTGGTGGAAATTAGGAGGTAATAGACTAGCAAGTTACCTCCTGCATGCTAAAAGGCATTGCGGTAGGTTATAGGCAAGAACTATAGGGGGTATGACAGTGGGTTACAGATGAAAAGGTCCAAAGGAAAGACATCGAAAGTTGCAAGTGACAAATAGAGCCACTAGAAAACCTTTAGGCATGGGTTAGGGAGGGACAATAACATTGGTCTATAGACCCCCTAAGTAGTATCTGGGGGACGTTGAAGGTATTCTCCTTCATTTGCATCTTGCCTTTTCTTTGTCTTACTTTTCATTCCTTGGATTACAAAATTGATATAAAGGTAGTTTTGGTCTTAGACAACAAACCCTTACCTTCCCCATTTCCATTTGTATGACCTCTTATTTACTATTTGAGTAGTTGTATTAAAATAAGAGAAGGAGGGTAGTTCTTTACGTGAATAATAAGGTGTTAACTTTGTCCCATGGTCATACCCCCTGGAGGAGGGGTATTGATGGTGGGTCACAATTTCACCCTTTAACATCACCCATTATAAACATTGAACATTTGAAAAACAAATTAGTGTTTTGTTCACATAAACATTCAAAGAACTAAATGTTCCCCTAATGTCCAAGAAATGTGTGTTTTTGAAATATGACACAATCATTAATTGTTGTATAGAAGTTATAGTTTAAAGGCTAATAGGATAGTTGTGCTTAAAAATCTATCATATTTCATGAGATCAATCAATTACCCCTTAATAATCAATCAACCACATGTTGTAAAATTCAATTTTTGGCCACTAACCAAAAAAGGTATAAACACCTCAACTAGTTCACCTTCACATGAAAACCCTCTTATAAACATTTGTTATGGTTTTAACCATGAAAATTGTGAATTGACATTTTCATCAAATGTCAATCACAATTTTGTTTATGAAACCCATTCCATGAACTTTTCAAGTAGTGATCAATATCATATAACTACATTTAGTTGAAATATCCAAAATGTGCATAGATAATTGGAATTTTTTTTACAAATTGAATGTGGATTTCATATTCACATGGAAGCAAGTTCATTACACTCATAAGCAATTTACTAATTGTGTGGTGATCCTATTTGAACTTGTATTGGAACCCACAAGTTATTTTAAAGCTTCAAGTATTACTAGACGGGTGGGAACAATGGAAATTAAAAGATTAATTTTAAATAAAAAAACATTAAGTTTGAAGGACTTATCACTTAGTAGAAATCCAATAATTACTAATTGTGGACTTAAATGTGAATTAAACCCTAAATCCACACCCTAAATTTGAATTGAAATTATTTTAGGTTATGTAAATTTAATTTAAATCCAAATTTAAGGTTTAGTGGATTTATACACCAATATGTGTCCCAATTCATATTTCATAATTATTATAAGTTATTATTGGTCATTCCAAATATTCCTCCTTAGGGCATTTATTATTATTTTATTGTATGTAACCATAAGTTGTTTTAGGATATATCATTTAATTATTCTAAGGTATAGCCTAAAATAGCCTATGGTATAACTTAGGGTGGATAATGAATAAAGATGAAGTCTTCATATCATAAAAAAATGAGTTTGGCCCCCATTATTTATTATATATGCTCTAAACAAAAGCCCAAATGATTAATTTAAAATGACATAGGGTATAAACTATAATGTCCTATGATAAAATAACTTATAATAGCCTATGGTGAAATAGTTTAAAATAGTCAAAATTATCTTAAAATAAAATAACCTATAATAGTTAAGGTGGAATAATTTAGAATACTTTAAAGTATAATTTAAAGTATAATAACCTATGGTTATTTAAAACAACAACATCAAAAGAAACATGTGTACTATAATGAATTATTTCAATTAATAATCAAACATGATGATTATATAATGACCCTATAATGATATATTTTAAAATAAGGTGAAATAACAAAAATGTAATGAACTTATATTTCACTTTTAAAGTCCCATAGTGATTTAGATTAATGAACAACACCCCATTTTTGTACTAGTAAAGGTGAAGATTAATATTAATTTCATTTCATATATGAGATTAAAGGTGAGTACAACCTAAGTAATAGAAGCCATTTGCGCGAAAGACTAAAATATTTATTGGTTAGATATTGTTAAAATATCATATAATTTGCATGAATTTCAAATCAACATAATATTTGTATGACCAAAAAAATGTTATTAATTATATTTATCATTACAAGAAGATTCAAATTTTATTTGACTAAAAACTTTGGTCACAAAAAACTAAAAAATGACATTTGCCAACTTGATTACCTAGTCATTTTGGACAAGTTGATTTTGACATGTTCAATTTGTCCGAGTCTTTTTGGTTAGGTTTTTTTAGCTAGGTTTTTCTTATTAGATTTTTGGATTGGACTTTTTTATTAATCATATGAGACAAGAAAAATATATAGTTTTTTTATTAAATTAATGCCCAAAATAATAATAATTTATTAATTTACATACTTACCTACTTACTTAACTTACTAATTGCCCTACCCTACTTATAAGTTACTTATTTTAAATATGATTAATGCCCATATTATTATTTATTTTACTTACTTACTTACCCTATCTAACTAATTAGCTACCACCTTGATGTGAAAATTGTTTTCATGAACGAGCATTTGATATAAGAGGCCTACATACAACGGGGTAAGAAAGGAAAGGAAAATAAAGCACGGGCAAGTTGCTAAAAACATTATATGATTTGCACCAAATGCCATGGGCTTTGTATGCCCAGATAAATGATTACTTGTGTAGTCAAGGGTTAAAAAAATGAGCAATAAATGGTAACCTATATTAGGGTAAAAGAACATTACAATGGCCTTTTTAGGTGTCTTAATGTTTGTTTGTATGGGTTTGACAAATATTATTACATAGTTCCCCAAATGAAACATGAATTTTTTCTGAAATGATTTAATTTATTGAAATATTATGAATTAATCCTTCAACTTTGAAAGAATTACACCAAGACCATCAATATTCAATCTTGATGATGAACTTTTCAATTCAAGTATGTCTAGGGTTGCCACCTACTTACAAACCTATTGCTTATAGCCATTATATGGGAATTATTTAAAACTTTGGGGCATGTTATTTCAAAGGTTTATGGCATTTAAGTTTTAAAAATATGGAAAACAAATCTTCATTCATAATTCCATTTAATGACCTCAAAATATCCATGTGTTTGCAAAGTGCATTTAACTACATAAGTTTTTTCCCCCAAGACTTGTTTACATTATAAATATTTAGAAAGGTTTTTAGTAGGGTGATATAGGGGAAAAAAAGGATTAAAAAAAAATTCAACATCATTTCATTGTTTTTGGTGTAGACCCAATTTTACAAAGTTCATTAGGTTCAAAATGCACCACAAACATGGACTTTTGATAGACTCATTATTGTTGTAAATGGTCCATTGTAGTGTGCTTTTACCCATTACTTTTATGAAGGTGATCAAGTTATTTTGTTGGTCTCCTTTATGTAGATGATGTTCATTTCACATGTAATCATAATGTTAAACTCTAATGGATCAATAACTAAATCAAAAACATGTTCAAGATGACAAACATGGGTCTATTAAGCCACTCATTGGGGTTGGAATACTTTTTGTCTAAAAGTATGATATAGTCATATAGAAAAGCTATGTTGTGCAAATGTTGAAAGAGTTTGAATATGTTCAATACATAATGTTGTGGCTATTCTAGTGTTAGCTAGATTTAAACTAACAAAAGACATGTGAACTCATGTTGATGCATAGGACTATCAAAAGATGGTAAATAAGTTAATTATTTTGAGGCAAACATATCGAGATATCACATGATGAATAGGTTTTCAAACAAGCCTCATGAATCTCCTCACTTGGATGTTGTGAAACATTTGTTTCATGCATTAAGGGCATTGTAGACCTTGGAATTTGTTATGAACAAGGGGAGGTGAACACTCAAATGAAGGGTAATTAGATGTTGATTGGGCAAGAGACTTGGAAGACTAGAAATCAACCATTGGCTATTTGTTTTCTCTTGGTTCAAACCTTGTAACATGGCGTAGTAGGATGCAACCATATATTGCCTTTAATATAGGAAAAATACAAGGTGCTACAAGTGGAGAAAAATAAGTTATTTGGTTGAGGAATTTACTTGAATAGCTTCAAATAATACATGCGAAGAAACCAACACAAATGATGCATGTGATAACCAAAATGTTATCAAGCTTTTTGAAAATCAAGGTTTTCATCACAAAACAAAACATAATATTGACATATGACACCATTTTATCAAAGAAAAGGTTGTTAACAGTTAACTACAAATTAGTCATGTTTCAATTCTAAAACAATTAATAGACATGTTGATCTAACCATTAGGTCATATGTTGTTTGAAAAACTTAAATGTAAGTCACATAGGCTTGGTGGATATTCTTGACTTCAAACCTTTTTCAACTTTTATAAACTAGAATCTTAAGGTTGTGGGAATAAGTCTATAAGACAGTCATCCATATTAACATAATTGGGGCATAACTTGATCTTAAATAACTTCATGGACTCCAATTTGTAGCATGACAAGTCTTTGGTCATCAAAAATCATAAATAACCTATATTTTCAACACTAGCCAAGTCGTTAGTTAATGATGCTCATGACAAAAAAAATTCTTTGATATATTCCAGGGCCAAGGTGATGAACTATCACCAGGCATGCCATTTGATCAAACTATTCACATAGTGGCACACATTATTAGCGACATGTTTAAGTGTGCATAATGAAGTTGGTGATTATAAAGGATGAGGTCATAATATGTGTTGAATCACTAAGTTGTTTAGAGATGAACCAAATAATAATATGGATATTCTATAGTAGATGGAATGTTGGTGTCATGCAAAGTTATAGCCTAATGCACAAAATTGTTCACTATAAACATTCATAATAACATTTCTACAACAAATTGAGCATAAATGTCATGCAAAGTTATGTAACGTGCAAGATTGTTTATTGTAAACAACTAAAACAATGTATTTGCCACTATAGAGTGCAAAGCACTTTCATGGCTCAAAATTGTGTTCCTTTTTCAATTTTACAATGAGCTAGTTATAACATGTACTCTACCCAAGCTAATAGTTAATTGTTATTAAAAGGAAAATCATCCATAAGATAAATAATAGTGTCTACCAAATAAATATCCATTACACTCCTTGAACCCTTATTGCTTCTTTGGGTTCATCCTTGAAAATGGAATGTTCACTTGAATACAAATATAGTAAGAAAAACCACATGGTTTATAAATAGACTTGCTCAGAATTGTAACTTTATATATTTGAAAAATAAAAAGGGGATCACAATAGATTGGATTATCAAATTTATTTTTGGACTAGGCTCCATTAATTTCAAAATTTGATGCAAATTGATTATGTTTCAAAAGTCTTTTTGCATGTTCAAAGCAACTATGGACAATTGTTTCTCAAACATGCTTTTTCCTTTATCATATATTCACCATTCCTTTTCAAAATTGGAAAGGATATAAATATTGATGATTTTTAAAAAATCAATTGAAATTGGTAAAATTGGTTTTTACAACACATTTGAACAATTAATTTGGTTCAAATAAGTATTTTTTAACACTAAAAATTATGAACTTCGAGAATGCATCTTTAACAAAAGTTATTAATTTTTATGTGGTAAAAAACATGGATCCATATTATACATGATATAAGACTAATATGTGATCAAATTTATAATTTACATAATTGAACACACAATTGTCAATTGGGTAAAAAAAAATTTAAGCCAACACATGAATGCCATGTGTCAATTATAGCCCTTGGAAAAGACTTTTACCTTGACACCTTCAGTTCAATTTAATGCCTTCACACCCATTTGGAATATGTTAATTTGGTTCCAAGTTTTAGATGAAATGTTGAAAACATTTGTTAATTTGATATAAGGTAGTAGGAAGGACAATCATTACATCGTTTTGCCATGTTAAATCTAGTTAACACCATAAGTCGCATATTGTGGCTAACAAAAACATTAAATTAGTTCCTTCATGGTTTATTCAATTTTGTTGAAATGATAGTAATCATGTTAGTAAATGGAACTCTAATATTTGTTTAGAGTTTAAAACATTCTTTAATATGGCTTGTTAATTTGTTACAAGATATTTAATAATATAATTTGTGACATCTTGATGTAATGATTGTACATGTCACCATAAGGGACATAGAAATTAACCATGTGTTGGAATACACCTCATGAAACAACATTAAAATAAAATCATTTTATTATGTTGGCACCTTAAGTGTAATAATTTTATAAGAATTGTTCCCTCAAAGAAGGGTCTTACCTTATACATTTTGGATTTGTGTAACATTCTTTAATATGACTTCACATAAATAGAATCATTTTAAAAGCACCCACTTGGCTCAATTTTCATATATCATGTCATAGGAAAAAGGCTTATTAGAAACTTCCATTTCATTGTGTGTGTAGCTAAATAAAGTTTTTGAACAAACCTAATTTAAATCATCAATTTTGGAATTAGTGTGACCTAACATACATGAATACACGAGAAACCATGAGAAGTCATGAAGGATGCTTTTACATCCACTTAAGCATTAATTAGATTACACCCATAATTTTGTAAGGTGGGGTCCAAGTGTAGAAGGTTCAATAACTTGTGTTTTGTTGAAACCCCTATTTAGGATTATGACAACCTTTAGGTGTCATGATGTGGAATTGGATATAAATTGCAAATGTTTCCCCATTATATGGTCAATTCCTTTTCTCCTATCAAAGAAACAAGACAGGAGAAAGCTCGTGCCAAAAAATGTTGGGCTTTTGGGATTAGTCGTGGGTTTATTGAAACCCAACTGCAATTTAACAAAAATGTTTAGTAAAAATTAGAAGTGAGCACTTAATTAGTGGCAAGTCAAATATAAAAGAAATTCATTTGAAATGTGTTAACTTAAAAAAAATCTTAGCTTGGTATGCAAAATATTCAAGGAATAACATTTTAAAATTTGAAAATAATTACTTAACAATGTTCATCATTCCACACTACAAAAGTGAATTTAACAACTTTGGGCATTGACATTATCATCCTAGAGGAAAAGGAGGTTGATGAAAATAGGTGTATATGAAAAAAAGGACTCCACTAATAGAATATATTTGTTTTGGTAGATTAACATGAAGTGCAAGAAATAAAAAGAAGGGTAGAGAGTCAGGATGTCACTCCACAAAGTCACAAAACATTCTTTTAAAATTGAAACAAAGACCAACATGCTAGAAACACAACTTTCACATGTTTAATTAAAATCTCATTTCATTATAACAATTATAAAATTAAAGCTATCGTCTCCTTTTAAAACTATTATGATAACTTATTAATTGATACAAAATACCAATTGTGTGAGGTTTTTGAAAGTTCAAAAAATTAGATATAATGTCATAATCAAAAGGTTAAAGAGTCAAAGTCTAATACTTAAAAAACAAATCACATGGAACACATGACTTAATTGTTAATTCTAGTCTTACATAGAAAAGAATAAAAAAATGCCTACAAATAGGTTTTTTGGGTAATGTACTTTGATTTACACATCTTAACTATGATTTATTTATCCTAAAGACATTCCACATTATATTATAAGTTTCAAAATTTAATCTACCTAAAATCACAATAATAATTTCACATGTGATGTACACACTTAACAAAAATATCAAATGCTACAAAACAATACTTGTGACAACATTTTTTGAGGATCATAAGATGCATGTACCTTTTTCATTATTTCACATATAACCTATTTGAAATATAGTTCAATCATGGAGAAAATTCTGAAAACAAATTCTAAAGTTGTACCAAAAGGAAATAGAAAGTCTTCGAATAAGTCCTTCAAAGTCAATTTTAAAAAAAAATACAGTTGCCACTCAAACTTTTGTTATAAAAAGATTTTTTGTCTTACATCTTTCCAAAAAGAATTTTACATATAAATTTAAACTACAAACGTTTCTTTTCATTAAATGGGTGAAATATGTGATCATGATGAAACCAAGACAAACTTAATTTAAGAAAAAACACCCACCTAAAAGGGGAAATGGATGTATGAAAATATTGGATCAAATATTGAACCAAAAGACATCAGTCAAAAGCACAAACACACCAATGAGAGTTGCAAAAGAGTAGGGGACAAAATTTGGTCAATGGGGGGACAAAATTGCAACCTAGGACTTAATTCCATTGATTTTCATAACAATTAAAACAATGTCAAAATCACTAATGCCTCTTTCTCTACCTTTCAATAAACCTATGTTTTTCATTGTCTTCCATTTTTGAAAGGAATACTCAACTATGTAATATTTGTCATGTGCACAAGAATGTATTAACTAGATTAATATGAAACAATTAGATAAGGGTTTGTAATCTTTCTCTCAACTTGGATAAAATATGTGACTTGAATAAGAAATATATTTATTATAGTACATTTTAAAGTCCACAAACAAAAATGTAATTATCTAATTTATATTACATGAGTGATAGTAAAAGGCTTGAAAGTTCCTCTATGTTATGGTGACCATAATAAATATCTAATTAAAATAAGTTCAACATCTAGATGCTTATGAAAACCACAAGCATGCACTCTAGCTATTTTTATATAAGTTATTACAATGATAGGATTTGATTCAAAAACATGACATGAACTTGCTTTATTTAAAGTTTTGTAGCAAACTTTGAAACAATTTTACAACTTGTGAAAGTGTTGAGTTGAGCATGGAAACATGTATGAAACCACAATATGTAACACAAAACATAGTTAATTATAAAAAATGTGAGAAATTTGCAAGATGGTGGCATTTGAACAAAATGAAATCATCAAAAAATGTTCGAAGCTAAAATATTTTCAACATTTTTGTAATTGACAACATAGCTTTTCCTATGTCCTTCCTAGGCCATTTTACCCTAGGCATTTTCATCCTTTCATTCTACTTTGCAACCCAATGATTATGGCATATACCATCTTGTGTTTGAGCCAATGTGTTCTTGTTGTTATCTCTTATTTTTTCATCAAGTTCTATCTTCTTGTGCTTGGTCCTGATTTAAAAACAATTGCATATAGCTTTGAAAACCATAAAGGTTTTTGAACAAACTCCACATCCATGTCCCAATCTAACTCTTTCGTTGTGTTCTTGTGGCATGAAGTTAATTGCTATCATTATGGAGGCAATGATTGGTCTTAGTGAGCTTGTGGTTCATTGTGAGGGGCATGGAGAAAAAGAATGATGGAAGAATGCCCAATCTCAATGAGGTCACAACTCCTTTGCAAAAGTGATATAATAATAATGGTGCAAGTTTGGTTAGTTGAATAATGTGGGAGATTCCTTCATTAGCATATAACATCAATCTTCCACTACTTTAGCTCATTTTAGCTCTCTTCTAAACCTTAAAATTGCACTATGAATTAAGCTCTTTCTTTAAGATGTGTATATTAAATCAATTTTTTTTTGTTAACGGAGGTATATTTCATGAGTGTGGTCCTAGCTCTTTCTATTAGACATGATTGTTAGATGGCAAACACATTAAAATATGAGACATTTCACGTTCACCCTAGATGGCGCAAATACTATGTGAAACAACTATTTTATTAATTGTGGACTTAGTCCTAGTAAACCTTTTTTTTTTGGGAAGGACAAAACATATGCCAAGTATTTTTTAAAGGATTAAACCTATCGTATTGATCAATTGATATCGTTTAGGTCATAGCCTTTAACCATGTCTTTTGTGTTGTACATTATATCCATTATAATATTGAATTGATTTCCAATGTCAATAGAGATCAGTTTGCAAATTTTTTAATGTCGAACTAATTGAACTCCTAGGGCAACTCTTGATTTGGCACATTAAGAGGGATCAATATACTAACCGAGAAATTGGTAGAAACCCGTTTGGTGGGTAAATTTATTATTTTAATATACCCATGGGTATATCACAAGGTAAAAATGTGCTACTTGACTAGCAAATTTTCTGGGTTACCTTTTTAATTATTGTACTCAGCTATGAAATTTTCAGACTTACCCTGTCATTATTTCACCCAGCTAGCATATGGTTTGGGGTTTGCCATGCTATTGAATATATTTGTTTATATCATTATATTTTTATTCATTTCTTAATTACCTTGGAAAAGGAACTCTTACCATATGCTCTCGGAACCCCTTTCAATTTGACTACCATTTGACATTATCAAAAATGCTATAAACATATTTAACATTAATTATCAATTTGATTATATTTTATCAATTTCTTGATAGGATGTTTGAAATTTCACATGTTTTTTTAATCCTATGTTTACTCACATACAGCAACATGGTATGCATAGAGTAAAAGATGGACTATTTACCTCTACCCTTAACCCTACAAACCAGGTAAATGTTCATAATTTATCTTTACCATTACCTGGATTGATAATTTTCCAAACCTTTTATGCCTTTACCCACCTACTTGGTTTGGAATTTTTTGAAGTCTGCATACATTTATTTGGCTGAAATATTGTTTGAAAAAGTCTAATTACCATTATCCAGCTGATATATGAAAATCGATATACCCACTCAATTTCACAATTTTCAACCTGAAAATTTTGATTTTGGCCTACACAAAGGATACTTTATAATATAACTGGCCCAAATCTGCCACATTTTGAATAAAATAAAAATAAAATAAAACACCAGATTTCTCCAACAGGTTCCAGCAGGTAGCCATAAATATAGAAGCATTAAATTTTTTGACTTAAATGTATGATAATTTATTGGCAAATTTGGTTAAATCTTCTTATGGATGATCACAACTTGGGCTACATCACAAAATTGAATTTAAAAAAAAAAAAACACTGCTACATAGTAGTCTTAGCCAAAAATAGAAAAATATAGTTGAATGCCTAATTCTTTTAACTTTCATATTTAGTTTATAGCAAAAGTTGGCTAAATCTTCTTTCAGTATGGTCCACCACTTGGGCTACAATCACAAAATTGAAAAAAGTACAAAAGAAAATAATTCATGGGTTTGCTTGGTGAGGGTAAATTTTGCTTTAGAGCACACGAACCCTTAACACTAAGAAATTTCCACCTGGGCTTTATGTGGAGGGTAAAGCCCAAGACATTGTGCTTACCAAGCATAAAGACCTAAGCCAATTATTAACTTATGTATTTTTTGTGTGATACCCATAGGGCGTCTTGAAAAGAATGAATGAACAAAAAGTGGAGGGCGTTTCAAAAAATGGAATGCCAAGCCAAAGTGGGCATTCCGTTTCTTTGAAAACGCCCTGCAAATAGCAAAAGAAACGGCTGTGTAAGGTGCTCCCCTGACAGCCACAGTGAACCAGCACCCATCATCAGAGCACCACCATCTTCTACTGGATGCCTGTTATTACTCAGTTGTGGATGAACCCCAATTGAATTAGTATTTGGTTTCACCTTGGCAACCAATTCTGTAGGAAATAGGTCTCCTCATACATAGGTAGGAAAATAGGTAATTACTAAAGCAAGTAGATGGGTTTATACATGGGTAAGGGTTGCTTTTACTACCTACCTGATAACAACCTACTTGCTTGTGAGTTGTTTAGCAGGTAGGCAGGGGAAAAAAGAAAAAAAAGAGCAACTGAAGTAACCACCATGGTTAGCAAGCTAGCTAGCTAAGGAACTGGAACCCAACAGAAAACTGTTTCCTGACCACTTACCATTCATCCTTCATGGTGCACTTCGCTAGCGAGTGCTGGTTCACTGTGGTGGCCCTTCTGGGTCTGATCATTGATTACACCAGAAAAATTGGCACAGGGTCTTCAGTCTTTACAAGAATGCGAGGCGAGTCAAATGAGAAAGAAGAATAGGTAGGCCATTTCATATGGAGTTAATTCTTGGGTTGTGTGGTACACACATCTTCGGCTTCCTGTGGCCACAGTAATAACCCAACGTCTTAAGTTAGCAGTCAATCAGAAGCCTACGTGAAGTAGGAACGTGAAACGACATGTGTAAAAGTTGATGATTCAACGATGCAACCCTGTGAAAGTACTGTTGTCGTTGCGCGTGCAAAGAAGAAGAACAAGAAATAAAAATCCCAAACCAGAAAAACAAGCAAAACAAACAACCCCAATTCCTTCCTTCCTTCCTTCCTTCCTTTCTTTACCCCCCCGGACCCCGTCCCTCGCTCCCGACCCGCAATGTAACAGTCGTCGTCTTGTTCCATCGCTGTTGCTTGTGTACAAACAGAAAACCCAACCCCCCCGCTGGTATCCGTCTAATGGACTCCACGACTCCCGTGTGTTCGCCGCCGCCGCCGCAGCAACAGCAGCTGCTGGTTGCAGGTAGTTTATTGCTTCCTGGAGGTTCGCAATACATGGCACGCTCCGATGCTACAACTAACAAACGCAGCGACAGGGAGCATTTGCTGGAGCTGGAGCACAAGCTTCTTGAAGCGAGACAGCGGGTCGGATGTTGTTGTCATAAATCATGCCGTTTGTTTCTATAACTAACTATTGCTCCTCATTCGACATCGTCTTTTCTTTGTCTTTGTGTTTGTGTTTGTGTTTGTCGTCTTGCACGTAGTTCACACACAATGCAAGTCTTTCTTTCTTTTTCTATAACGGCGATAGTTTGTTGGTTGTTCCACACTCGTTGGACCAACAAATGAGAGAAAACAAAACACCCAACCCAAATGTCCGTTGTTGTCTTTTGAAGTTGGATCACGAACTTTTTTGGATTAGACACGAGTCTTCTTCTGGTCGTCATCCCACGGAATGTCAAGAACTTCTTGTTTGTTTGTTTGTGTGTCCTTGCTTGATGTGTGGCATCTGAATGTAATTTTTTGTTTGACAAGTTGGTTACAAATGCTGCGGAAAATGTGTTTGATGGTGGACCTGGTACTATGTTCTTAGCTTCAAGATTTGAAGGATGATACAACTGGCGGCAATGCATGCTGGCCAAAGGTGTGTCAAAACCCTCCCCCCAAGAAACAGCAGCAACTTTTCCAGAGGCAGCAAACTTGCCTTAAGATGACAAGAAAACAATAGCATTGCGTTCTTGTATTTCCTCTCCGAAAAAGTTCTCTTTTGTCTCACATTGTAGATGTTGATTGACTGATTCCTTCGTGCAAGCTGCTCTCAAACTTCTTGTTCCTACTGATGATTGTATGTGGCCGCGATATCGCTAAATTGGGAACAGGTCTCTTCCGGATGCAAATGTTATCCACCAAGTCGAAGCTTACGTGATTCCCAAAAGTTGAACATGTGAGTGAGTTGTGGACCATTCATCTGCTTCTCTCAGGATCATCACCTCTTTCACAGAAAATGGGATGCATTTGGAGCTTTTTTGTTGATCACCCAATAGCTGCACAAGTCTGACCTCATCCTCTCCTTCTTCTTCAGGTTTCTATAAAATTATCAAATGCCAGATCTTCTAATGTCCTTTTGAGGGTCTCTTTTCAACCTGTTTTTGACACTGCACTGAACACTGACAGACTTAATCACTGCACAGGTCTACTACTAGTGGACTGAGTCTGCGGAGCAATGCAGAATCCTCAAGGAGAAGTCGAACCAGTCACCATAGGCAACGGCAGCCGGTGACAAGATCGGTATGAAGATCTTGTTGAACCATCCATCCTCTCTCTATTTATACACACACATTGCGTGGCAAACTTATGTGAGGGTACAAGGTTGTAAGAGCAACTCCACAGTTGCTCAGTATGTGAGCCTGCAAATTACAATTGGATGAAGAACAGTCAAAAACATGCTGGTTTGGCTCAGCAAAATAGTTCTGGCCCCGCATTTTTGCACAGTTTGCTGAGGCTGGTAAAGGCACATCAAAGCCTAACACTCTGCTGTTGATTGGCTAGATAGTTTGATTGGACCAGGTGGGTTGCTATTAGTAGTCTCCCACCTATTTGTAGCAGTTCCAGTTTTAGTTTTATGGGTGGGGTTGGAAAAAAGTAAATAACTAAACTTGGATGTGAGAAATATTTTTGCAGGGTCACATACTGAGTACCACTGGAGATGCTCTAATGCAGGATGGTGTTTTGTCACATCTCTTTTTGCTTTGCAAGTTTTTGCTTGTATGCAGCTGCTGTCTTTCAAGATATAAAACTTGAGGAACTTTGCAACTTCTGTGGCTGCTTGCTTCTTCACTTTGACATGTCCAGGATGACAACTCTGGGATAAATTTGTATGTTCAGCTGGGTTCAGTTGCTGTTGAGCAAGCACCTACAAATGCTGAGGGACTTCTTCTGGCTGTTGACAAGTTCCTGTCTGCTGTGGAATCACCACATTCAAAAACCACAATCTCACGATCTTCTGGAAGCTTAAAAGAGTAATGACCCAATTGATTACAAATCTGTGACCACTGGCAGTGTGGAGAACCTGACTCCTGTGATCATGTTGATCTACATTAGTCTGTGCAGCAAGCAGTGGCATTGTGACTTTTTAAAGAGTACACACCTGAACTTCTTTAGAATCCTGCATACCTGATGGGGTCAATGAAATTCAAGAACACATGATGAATCTGTTATTATGTTTGTACTTGATGAGTGAAATTATGATCTCATGAGTGTCAAGACTTTTAAGTCCAAATGTTGTTTGTCTTCTTGGGAAGTGTGGGTCCTGTAGAAATAATGTACTCACTCTGTAGATCTTTACTATTGCAGCTACTATTACAATTTCAATGTTGTGCTGATCAATTTGGAGTTCAATATAACACTCACAATGTCTTAGGCCATAGAAGGCCTATTTGCTCAAAAGGCTTCGGGGATGGGAGTCACTATGTCTAGTTCTAAAATTGCTTCTTGGTGACAGATACCAATGCTGCACTCACCGTAGTCGTTTGTACAAATTCAAAGTGTTTTTGAATTTCTTCTAATTTGCAGATCATGGTGACAGTAGGGAACTCTTACTCCACCTTTTTTTGGCTTGCCACCTGCAATGAAATTACATGGATTCAATGAGGATCTCTTCATTTTTGGTAGCCTCTTTTGTTGTTGTACATGTCTGGAAGAAAGTAATATTAACCAAATAATCAAAAGGGTTTCGGAAATCTACTAATCTTACTCCACTGATCTGCTGAAGGAGATCTCAAAGATAGATACACCAAAAACTAAAATCGACATCTCCCTATTGTCTAGGCCCTGAAACTTTAGGTTGAAGATTTTGGGATTGTAAATTGTGGTCAAATTTTTTGTCTTTGAAATGATGCACAAAGCAATTTTTATGGGCGTGAATGAGTGTGAGTATGAAAATGCACTGATGTGAAGTTTTGATCTACAAATAGATAAGCACAATACTCCTCCTGCTCTCAATGTTGGCAGCCAACAAAACTTAAAAATAGGGAGAAAAAGTTCCCCGTATCCAAATCAAATTGATTCTTCGCATTAGTGGCAAGTACCCTCGCTCTCTCTCTCTTCGTTTGAGACAGGAAAACGCAGCACCAGAACCCTGAGTTTAGTCATACACAGGGTGAGATTTTTCAAAAACCTGCAAAAAAGTACATTAGCATTCAAGGGGCTGCTGAAACTCAGAAAACCGTCAATTTTCGTGGTACACTGAGTTTCATCCTTCATTCCATTTTCGTGAGGGCCTCCACTGGACAACTAGTATGATTAGTCTGGAACATTGTGCATTAAATGCTGAGTTTCAGCATTTCATACTCAGATTTAATAAAATTTCCTTACTTTGCCAATACCACTTAAAGAGGGGATAGGGGGTGAAATGAGGCCGAAAGACAGGATGAAGACAGGGTGACTGCACGGATAACTCTAAAGTCACTGGTGACATTTTAAGTAAAAAATTGTACAACCTAAATTGAGAAAAGGTGTAGAAATTTTATTTGAAATTGTTGTGAACGAGAGTTAAGCCTGCCATTTGGATATAGGGGGGGTCAGGTCTATTGTTGTGATGTCACACAACAGAGGGAGTTGAGCTCATCATACTCCTCCATCCACACTACTTTACCTGAATTTCCTTTTTCACATGCAAGCTGGGGACACTCCCTCATTTCCTTTGAGGCATAACATCCACATGTTAGAAGAGGTTGGAAGATTTTCCATACATACTTGAAGGTGGCTTGAGGCAGTTTTCTACTGTCAGGTGGATTCCTGACAATACCTAGATATCCTCAGGTTGCTGCTGCAACTTCCTAGTCATTCTGGGCCCGAGTGAACCAGCACATACCTGCACACTGTCCATCCACTGGAAGCCTGTCATGACATAGTTGTGGATGAACCTCAACTGAGTTTTCATGTCTGGTTTCATGTTGGTACCCAGTTCTGGAAAGAATCAAATCCTATATATATATATATATGTAGGTTGATAGGTGAGAAAGTAGGTAACTAGACCAGGTAAGAGATGGTTTACACATAGGTTATGGCTGTTTTAGTCCCTACTAACAACCCACAAAGCAGGTTCTTAGTTTGTAGGTAGCCAAAACAGCAACTGAGCTAACCACTATGGTTAGCTAGGGAGCTGGAACCCAACAGAAGACTGCATCCTGACAACTTACCATCCATCCTTTCATGGTCTGCTGGTGGGTGCTGGTTCACTCTGGCCCTGACTCTTGGCCCTGGCACTGGCTACATTTTGTCCATGAAGGCTCTGAAGCATTTGAGGGGGAACTAAACTGGAACTGAGTCTGATTTTTGGAACCAGAACCCAAATTGAGTATAAAACTGGATCCGGTTCTGCAACCAGACTTGCGACCCAGATCCAGTTCTAGAACTGGAATTGTTACCTGCATTTTTTAAAAGAAATATTTGGTGGGAAACATGGAACCAGGGTTTAATTACTGGTTAGCAGGATAGCTGGAACTGGAACTAGTGTGACCGGACAGGAAGTCACTTGGATTTTTATAGTGTGAACATTAGTTCGTTTTGGAGTTTAAGTTTTGTTTTCAGCTGTCGTCAATTTTCTTTGTGCAGGTGCTGAAGTTTATATCATTACTGTTTGTTTGTGGCTGTGAGTAGGAGATTTTGTTGTTTGTGTTATGTGAAACAAGTTGGCAACAGACCATGGGTGGCCAAGGGCGCTTCAAGCATGGAAGGGAGAGGGGAAGAAGATGCTATTGGACGAAAATAAGAAAAGGCGTTTGAAGGCGAAGGAAGGCATGTGTGTGGTTTTTGGATTGCATATGTTGTAGATTGTATAGAATTAAAAGCTTGCTGAAGTAAGTAGTTACTGTTTGATTTTTGTCACACTAGTGATTACATCATGACAGGCGTTGTGTTCTTGCTAGTATTAGGCTCTATAAGGGATTGATACTAAGGGCTGATGATGCACAAAAGAGGTCTGAGTTGTAGATTTTGGAGCGTGTAGGGGGATTGCATTTGTATGGGACTTTGGTGGAACCATTACTAAAGTAGTGCACTTGTGATGGGTTAAAGCCAGAAACCTTGGAGGGTATCCTTGGGTTGGGTATAACGTGGGTACATAATGGGAAATATTATAGAAATATCCTTAGATCCATACTATGAACAAAACTCTGTTTTTCCCAAGTTGTTGCAAGTCAATGTGACATATGTTGTTCATCCTTAGTTCGAAACCAAAAGTCATCTTGTTTGTAGAACTAAGATAAACATTTTCTTGCATTATATCATAGCACAGAGGGACGGATTAACAGTTCATAATGAACCAAATGAACACAGAGGACTCTGACCTCAAGCCAGATCCTGTACTACACGAGCGGGTTTAGGACCGAAACTATGTATAATTACTACATAGTTATGAAGTTTATGTTTTTCGGTTGTAAAACTATCATCCCACCTTACTTTTGACTATGCAAGCCTCACCATTCTCCTTTCATGAACTACACACAACAATACCCAAAACTATTCAAAAACCAAAAGCTTTTTCCAAAATCAAAACTTTAATTCTTACAAACTTGGTATTCATATCATAACTTTGTACAAAAATGAAGGTGTTTCTCAAGGTCACAAACACTTCCTTATATACTAACCAAAAGGAAATAACTCAAAAAACTTCCTAAAACCTATCCATCACATGGTTCCCCAAATAATCAAAAGAAAACAAAATCACATGGTTCCCCATGTGATTCCACAATTAATCACAAGGAACAACATCACATGGTTTCCCCATGTGATTCCACAATTAATCACAA
>Ga0116229_10002698_pt1 | contig 28855 bp, 17 predicted proteins | sample S1TSphgellanicum_3_FD_87313 | JGI IMG/M metagenome (GOLD analysis project Ga0116229, IMG submission 87313) | Host-associated microbial communities from peat moss isolated from Minnesota, USA - S1T2_Fc - Sphagnum magellanicum MG | ecosystem: Host-associated > Plants > Peat moss > Unclassified...
ACCCAAGTGTGGCTTCCATGAGTGAAGGAAAAAAAGCTCTAGATTTTGTTGTAACAACAACAATCACAAAAACCCCATGGTCTGCTTTCTTCTCTTCTCTTCACCCAAACCCACAAACAAAAACCCTCAATCTCTTTCTTCTCTCTAGTCTCTCTTTTGTCTCTCTCCTCTTCTTTCTCTTCTCTTTTCTTTCTTTTTCTCTCGTGTGTGTCCCCTTTCCTTTTTTCCCTTTTTTTCCTTTCTTTTTCCCCCTTTTTTTTCTCTCCTTTTTCTTTGTCTTATTTTTGAGCTTTTTTTTTTTTTTTTTTTTTTTTCCTCCTTTTTTTTTATTGCTCCAAGCTATTGGACATGCGTGTGTAGATTTTGGGTTGCACCCATCCAATTTGATGGGTTGTTTTGAAGTCTACCCATCTACTTGTGGAGTTTCTTCTCCAAATTTGATGGGTTGTTTTGAAGTCTACCCATCTACTTGTCGAGTTTCTTCTCCAAATTTGATGGATTGTTTTGAAGTCTACCCATCTACTTGTGGAGTTTCTTCTCCAAATTTGATGGGTTGTTTTGAAGTCTACCCATCTACTTGTTGAGTTTCTTCTCCAAAATATGAGTGTTGGGTAACTGATTTAATCATACCTTTATATCATTTGAGCTCCACATTGCTACGCATTACTACTATTGAGTGATGATCAACTATTTTATTTATTTATTTTATTTTTTCTTATGTCTTCATCTTGTTTTCAATGATTCATCATTATTTATATAAATGTCAAATTTTATTTAAATTAATATACATTTTCATGCACATGAAAAGATACATGTTAATTTGCTTTTTTATATTCATGTTGCTATTGTATAGAGGGAAAAAAAAGGGGAGATAGTTATAAAATGGAGGTATTTGTTAAGAAAGGTGGGAAATAGTTATTAAAGAAAATTTGAAATAGTTAGGCTTGAAAATGAGATTGCTTGAAAGTGAGATAATTATTTTTGAAATTGTCTTTGGAATGGTCCATGGATGAACATACGAAGGATTCCAAGAAATCCCCCCATATACTATACTAGTTCCAATTATTCATCATTGGAACATTCATTTAATCATGTCTCTATATCAAATTTTTTTTTTGGATTGTCACTTGCCTTTTTGTATCACTAGGTTTCATATCATTATGAAATGTGAAAAACAATTATATGACTAATTTTTAAATGAAATGTTTTTGATAAACATACAAATAATTAGCTTCAATTCCTTTAAATCTTATTAAAATAAGATTTGAAAATTTTGATTTGAAAATTATGCAAAAATTGATTAAAATAAAACATGTCAATTATTATTTTTTAACTATAAATGTTTTTAATTAATTTGATGTTATTTTAAAACTTCAAAAAGGCTTTTGATGAAGATTTAATAGCAAAAATATAAGGAAATTGATTTTTAATTGATTTTTTTTTGGTATTGTTGTTGCCTTTTATATTATAAAAATTATTATGGCCCTAAGATAGTAGACATGCATCTATGATTTTAGGTTTTACCAAACATGTATGAAAGAAAACATAATTAATTTTTGTTGGGTTTGGGTGTGCTTGAATTTGCTTTGAATCACACTTGGAAAAAAAAGGTCTCACAAAATTTCCCATTTCATGGTTGAAAAAAATGCAAAACATTTGTCCCCTTACCAAACAAAACATTGCATGTTGTGCCATGGGGGCCAAGTTCAACATTTTAGTGTTGAATAATTATTTTATTTTGAAAATTCCATATGAAAAAACCAGAAGATTTCAAAAGATTTTATGTTTTCCTTCAAATATATAGTTCTTTGGGGAAAAAAAAAGGCATCACAAACAAGCAAGCCCTACCTATAGATGATATCTTGTAGATGTATTTAAAACATGTCTATAGAAATATATATGTTTGTGTGCATGGATGATCTATATATGTATGTATCTACGTTTATGTATATATGAATGTATATATGTTTTCATATATAAGTGTGCATGGGTAAATGTATATGTATATAAAAACCACCCAAGAAATTTCTATCATATTTGAATTCTATGTTAAAAACCAATATAGACAAGGACAAGAATTTCAATAAAAAAACATGTCTTTCCATCGATAATAATTTATAATTAAAAGAGAAATAACAAAAGTTTTCCTTAGGAAAATGGGGACAAAGACTTAATATTTAAAATATATATTTTAAAAAATTAACAATAAATAAATGGGAAAAGCCTTGCAAGCATATAATATTGAATTTTTAAAAAATTCAACACCCTTCTATGAGTTCATTATTCAATAATGGTTTTGATTTACAAATAAATTAACCATTTTCCCAATCACATCTATTAAATGTTGTTTGGTGGTTGGTTTGCATTTAAATCTCACAGTTTATCTAAAATTAAATATGTTTATCAAAATAATTAGAATATCCAATAAATAGTTTATTTTCATTTTGGTAATACAAATGGGGGGAAATAGTCAAGTCACAAAAAAAAATCATTGATAAAACCTCTTATTTAGTGTAAACATGTCCATTTAAAAAACCAATTCTCACAATATGAAAGCAATTTCAATAAAGTAAAAGTTGCAAACTTTGTATTGAATGTGAAATTCCCTATCATTTTTGAAAATAATATAATTAGTGTGAAAGATGCAAAGGTACAAATAAGTAGGAGGCACCCACTCTTGTTGTTCTTAGGATGAGGTATTACTTCACCCTAAGGTCAGGTTTCATCATTATGTAATTCTCAAAATAGTGAAATGAAATTTTGTGAAAACATGAAGTTGACATGTTGAAAATCATCATAATTATCGTAGGCTACATACACTCTAAATAATTTCACTACTCATATCACAATATTATAGTAGATGATGCAAAATTATATAATTTCAAAATTAAAAAATAAGAATTCATTTTTTTGAAAAATAATAATTATTCGATTTCTCAATGTGGAAACTAACCCTAGGCTATGGTATGAGCACATGCCAAAATTGATGAAAAACAATAGTTTTAGGAATAAAAATTTCAAACAACCAATGGGAGAGTTCAACATGCAATGATGAACCCAAGGGTCATGAGGTTCCAACAATAGGTACCCATGCTTTCAATGATGCACCCAAGGGTCATGAGGCTCCAACAATAGGTACCCATGCTTTCAATGAAGCACCCAAGGGTCACGAGGCTCCAACAATAGGTACCCATGCTTTTAGGCAATAGGGAGGGTGTTTTTAGAAATTTTAGGAGTAGAATTTCCATGTAACCAATGAAAAGTTGTGTCATGGAGTGAAGGGGTTTTTTTTTTTTTTAAAATTAAAATTTTTATTTTTAGGTTATTGTTAATAAGTACAACAACACCCATACACAAGTGCCCAACATAATTCATCATTCATTTTTTTACTCATCACCAATCCTTTCAATAAGTTGATGCTACATACCTTTATTTATTTTATAGAAAATGGAGCAAATTTGGAAGTTGATGATTGTAGGGAATATCTTGAAACAAGTAAGGATCTTGCTAGCACTCTACTTTTGAATCAATTACACAAGTTTTTAATTTTGGTTGGAAATTTTAAATACAAAACAAACCATATCCAATTGTTAATATATGTTTGTATATAAATGTATTGATCAACATTGAAGAATTAACACACAAAAAAGGGAAGAAGAAAATTGTCAATAAAAAGTTTAGATGAACATGCATTGAATTGCACTTTTTAAGAAAATCATGGTTCAATTCACTTTGAAGCATAATGAGATTATGGTTTTCATCAAGGCCAAGACAAAGGAACACATTTTTACACTCAACAAGGTGCATTCACATTAATAAAAACCACAACAAGTGTAACCAATGTTGAATCTTTCATGTTTTATGGTCAAAAATAATATTAATGTTCTGAGTCTTTAATGTGTTTACATGACAACGTTTATAATATATTATGGAAACATGTGGTATGATTTGGAATGAATTTTAATAATAATACATTACTAAAAATCATTCATTGAATATTATAACTAATGTTTTTAACATTGTAGGGACTCATGTTTTTTGGGAGTTTTTTGAACTTAACATATTTTGGGAGAGATTCTTTAAACCAATATTTACATAATAATATAATACAACATTTTAAAGGTCAATTTTTTAAAATAATTTTTTAAACTTACAAATGAAATATTCATAAGAATTATTTTAAATAAACATTCACTTAAGTGGTAGGACTTATTCCTATTATCTTCTACACACCCAAGAAAATTGATCCATGAGACCAATTTGGAATAAGAATTAAAAGTGGAAAATTATTTATGGGTGTAGTCATACAAACATGTACAATTAGTAGTTGTAACCGCTTCTTAAAATTTTCAACCTTGAAATGTAAATAATAATAATAATAATAATAAATAGAATTTTAAAAATAAAATGTTATTGTCAATACATTATGTACATATCATTAAAAATTGGAATTAATTTAACGGGTGAAAAACATGTATAATTTTTTTTAAGGCTTCGTAACCACTCCTTAAAAACTGCCTAAAAGCAACTTAAAAATAGTTTTGACACTAAAAGCACGATTTGAAAAAAATTATGACATATTTTGGGATTTTAAAATATAAATTTTAACATGATAATATTTTTTAAATTAAATTTTTTAATGTTATTTTAAAAGACATATTAAAAAGAATTTAAGAATATTTTTCAAAAAAATAGTGGTCTAAGGGGGCACGTGTGACTCCTTATAGCATGGTTGGACCTTTATGTTTCTATTGTGATTGCATGGTTTTTTCAACATTTGAAAATGGGCTTACATGCAATAAGAAATGGGGAACAATTTTTGGGAAGTTCAAAAAATATTCAATTACATGTTTGGAACTAGGCAAAATCAAAATGATTGGTGAATGAATCTACAAGATAAGGTTGGGTTGCATTGACCCTAGTTTTTCAACAAGAACATGTACGATTTGATTTTTAAATTCATGGAAAATAGGCTAATAAGTATTCCATCCACCTCATGTTCACAACCTAATGAACGATTCAAATAATGTTGCAAGCCCATTGGCTTCACTTCAAAAGACGCAACCAATGTTTGAAATGGGTTCATAAACAAAGTCATGGTTTGGAACTCAAATTTTACATGATGCTAAGAATTGGATGTGCTTGAATAATGCACAAGGTGGTCATACATTTGTTACACCATTTCTTTTGCATTTGCACTTTTTCATTAAGGTTGTGAAACAAATTGTAGGGTGTTGGCAAGTTAAGGTAAACAAAAAAATAATCCACCCAAATTTAGTTTTAAAATGAAATATTTTTTTAATATAAACACAAGAAAGTAGATTCAAAATATATGTAAGTAAAAATATGAAAAAACATGTCATTGCATTTAATTTATGGTAATTTACATACAAAAATTGAACAACTTTGGTATCATAAAAATAAAGTAAATGTATGTTTGGAAATTATCAGTCAATATGGTGTTCAAACCTACTTCACATTGAAAATTTGATATATTATGATTATAACATGCATAATTTGACAATACATAAGTATTTTTTAAGTTTTCATTAACTTGAAAATTTTAAATAATCAATATTTCATTCACTTACAACCCATCTTGTAAGATCAAACATTTTGTGCAAGTAGATGCACTTTTAATAAATCTATTTAAATCTACTTTTAAAATGGGGGTTTTCAACATTATAATCCTAAAGTGAAAGATTATCATCATATTCCTCATTGTATAAATAATATTTCTATTTATAATACATCAAAAATAATTTATGGCCGCTTGTAAATGTTTTTGACCAAGAGTCATGAATCTTCTAATTTACCTTGCCTTCACCTTGTAATGCCTAATCTAGGGAATACTTCAATGAATAACCCCATTACAAGTTTTGAACACCAACATGAAACATAAACTTCAAATGCCAAATTTAACTAACAAAGGAGTTTAAATTGTAAGAAGTGGGGGATTTCGTATTACTCAAAGCATTTGCATAAAATGCACGTATTCATTGATGCATAAGAACATGATGAAAGTGACATACAAAAAACATCCAAATGTTAATAGATTCCATAGATAAAATCCATGGCTTACCATTGTGGTTCTATCCAAAAAAATCACTTAAAAACTCAATAGTTCCTATGGAAATGCAATGGAATTATTTCAAAATTAAAAACAAGATCATCAATAACACCCATATGTACATGGTTAAAACAATCACAAGATTAACAAATGTAATGAAAACATGTTGACAAAAGGGAAAGAAAAATCAAATGTACCACAATGATCATCTTCCACCAATGATATTTCCAAAGAAGTTTAATGTTTAGATTCAAAGGTTTAAGTGTTCGAATGAAGATGTTCAAACCATAATGATAATTGATTAGGTAATACAATAACAACACAATTGTGGTAAAAAAAATTGATTTAGGAGGATGGTTGAGGGATATATTATTTTTTTATTCATAAAGATCCAATTTTCTATCACCTAAAATAATTGGGAAGGTCCCCAAACAAACAATGTTTCATTGAATTTCTTGTGGCTTTCAACTGAATTAAATGTTTGTTCATCACCACCTTTAGTGGACTTGTTCACCATGTTTAGTTCTTATGAATCCAAATGAGTAATATTTACTATAATGATTCACATCAACTTTTGAATGTCAGATTCATTTTTAAATTTGAACATATTATGCAAGAAAAAACATGTTGATTTTGTTAAGAATATTTTGTTTTAGTTTTTTTCAAAATTCTCACAATTTCAATATCTTTCATTCCCACCATCAATATTTTTAGAATCAAAAGAATTTCCAATTTTTTGTTTTTTAATTTTCTTAATAAATTGATGGTTCTTATGAAATTACTCACAAAAATCTAATAATTTAATTTAGTGTAGTCTTTGACCCAATTATTTGATTGTTTTGAATGCAAGTCAAAGGTTAAAATGGTTTTTATTTCTAGAATTATTGGTTAAAGGTGAAAAATAGTTATTTGATTTTTGAAATTCATTAATCATAAGTATGCACATATACCTTATTCTACATGTTCCCAAGTCCAAAAAATGAGAATTTCCCAAGACTTATCCAAACTTCAAACCCAATTTCACATTACTCAAAGATTGTTATGCTTCACACTTGTGAACAACATTATATCACATGCATATTTAAAAGGTCAAAACCAATTACTTGCGCTTTTGTGTTGTTATGCATTACTAGTGATGATCAACTGATTAATTGATGAAAAAAATGAGTTGATTTTGTGAAAATTAACTTCCATTTGAATGAAAATATTGAATGATATTGCATGTAACTTGAATTGAACTCAAATTTAATTGATTGGATACATATATTTAATTGAATTGAATCCAATTAAATTAAATTAAATTCAACAATTGGATTAAAGTTCAATTATATACAACATTTTTGCAAATAGTGAAATTAATGTCAAATTTGATAAGGTATTAGGGTACACAAGGGCTATACTTCATCCTTTTAGAGATCATTGCACCATGTGCATATTTAGAATTCTAAAACCAATTCCATAAGACATTTTTTTACTAATGAAATTTTGCCAAAAAGTGAAATAAAAATAAAAAATTGAAAAAAAAATTCGAAAAGTTTTTTGGTGTCAAAAGTGAAAGGAAAAAAAAAGGATTAAATCCATATATTTGATTTTTATTTTTTAGCCAAACATATTTATTTTATTTATGGTTTATAGCCAAATTGGCTAAATCTTCTTATGGATAATTGCCACATTTGTTACATCTTCCCTTGGACAATGGCCACCTTGTCTACAAACAAAAAATTCCTCAAAATAACATTCATTCCATATGGCTCAACAATAGTATTTCATCCATCCAAAGTGTTATATACATGCCATTCTATTTCTCCAACCTCTACCATGCTAGTGGAGATCAATGTTTTTATTTTAAGAATTTTTGTTTGCACGTCAAGTGTCTCCAAAGAAAAATGTGAAAAAAATGGCAATCATCCCCTAAAAAGATTTAACCAAATTTGGCTATAAACTAAATATGAAATTAAAATTATTTAATCATCTTTTTATGTATTTTTGGCTATACATTGAAAACCAAATATTAAAATACGAAACAATTAAATATTTTGGCCCTACATCTAAGGATTGAAAAACTCAAAAAATGATTTCATTTTTAATTTATAAAATTTGGCTAAATTTCACAAAAAAGGTTTGACACTAATGGTTATTTTTTGGGCAAATATTTTGCACCATGATGACCAAAAAGCTCTAATGCAAAATGTACAAAGGGTTAATTTTTGAAAAAAAATTACAAAGTCACCATATTTTGGGTGAAAAAAAAAAAAAAGTTGCCATATTTATATGACAAATTCTTGGAGGTTGCCATTACAAAGTGGAATCCTTAAAAAATTTCTATTTTGTTGGCTAAACCTTTAACCAAATTCAAACTCATTCCTCTTATGAACGATTGCCAAATTCATTCTTTTAATGGTAACTAGGGTTTAATGGTAACCCTAAACCCTCTTAGGAAAGAATGCCAATCCATCCTATTGGTACTTCTATTAGTGTAAAATGTGCTATTATTGCTCCCAAGTGTGAATTGGTTACCTAAAACCCATTTATTGTAATTTAATTGAAATTTTGAATTACAAAAATTGTAATTCAAAATTCCAATATCTCTCACACCTTAAATTAAAAAAATTCCTAAATCCCATTCATTAAATCCTATTAATGAATTTTCCAATTATAATCAAGAGTGTGCCCAAATTCCCCATTTTAAAAATTAAAATTAAAATTTAGTGAAAATAATTGTACAATTATTCAATAGCTTCTTCTTCACCATAAGTCAAAGGATTTCTTTTACTCAGCAGTTCTCTTTACTTTCGGTAATCTCTTTACTTTGAGGAATTTCATTTTACGCAGCAGTTTCTTTTACTTAGGTCTTTGTGAGAAAGAAAACCGGAACCGGTCGGGAAACGCGCACGCAACGCGGTGATCTTCTCTCGCCATCGCTGCAAAATTCCAAGCTCCGATCCATCCTCGCTCGCGTTTGCCCGGACATTTCAATCTGCAATCTACAATTCTCCATGGCAATGTAGCTGAGAGACGCGCACAGACAGAAGACACAGATATAGTTCCTGTATGGGACCTATGTATGCTGGAGTTTTCATCGCCGGCAAGTTTCCAGGGAGAAGTGGGTTTTAGGGTTTGGGAATAATTCAGATTTGAGAGCAATAGCAACAACCGTAGCGAGAGAGATGGTGGCAACAGGAGCTGCTGCAGCAGACATAGCACGTGCAGTCACAGCGGCCAATGCAGCAAAGATGGTGAAGTCGCAGTACGAGGCAGTTACTAATCTCCCCCTGGTTGCGGCATTTGTGGCCTTTGCTGTGGCACAGTCGCTCAAGGTGTTGACCACTTGGTAAAAAAAAAAACAATAAAAACAGAATTTTCCCCTTTCTTGTTTCATCTCTCTTCTGTTGCTTCTGTCCCTCTCTTGTTTGTTTTCAAACTTTAAAACCAGATGTCATTGCTGAGCCGAGGTTGCATGAAGAGACATTCTCTCCATGATTAGGGTTTTAATCCCAGAAGACTTATTTTGTTTTTCTGTGCTTTCGTAGACTTTGAATTGCACAAGCGGTGCATAGGATCTTGCATTTCTCTCCCTCCCTCTCTCTGGTTGTGTGGTTTTGAGGTAATTGCACATTAGCATGGCTGCCTTCTGTGGAGCCTGCACATAGTCATCTGCTAGGGTTTCTGCAAGTTCCAGTCACATACATTGTTTGCAAGCAAGAGCTCCAATATTTGAGCATGAAACTGATGGGATTTTTGGATTTAAACATGAGTGGAGTTATGTTGTAGCTCATTTAGATCTGTCCTGACTTTCTGTGTATAGTTTGGATTCATACTGTATAGCTATGGTTGATAAGCTTGTCAACTGCTAGGGTTTCTGCATGATGCTGATGTGTATACGTTCTCTGTGAGGAGGGTTTTTTGGTTTAAACCTTTGATTGCAGGATATGTGTCAAAAATGCTTTCTAATGTTGCCTTTTATGACCTCAGTGGGATTTTGTTGAAAAGTGATGGAGGAATGTGCTGAAGAAGAAGAAGGGTAGGTGGGCAGGTATAAGGAGAAGCGGTGGGATTTGAAGAGGTTGTATGGGTCGGGGGGCATGCCATCCTCTCACTCTTCCACTGTCATGGGGCTTGCTTGTGCCATTGGCCTTCGTGAAGGCCCTGCATCACCCCTTTTTGCAATTGCCTTGGTTCTTGCCAGCATTGTAAGAAGCCTGCCAAATTTTCTGTAGCTTCTTTGGTTTTAGCTTTAAAAGAATGGGGATTGCCGATGCTCAGGGGAGAAGGCTTTTGGCCCAGAATCTTCTTGTTTGCATTTTCCATGAGATTTACAGGTGGCTATGACAAACTAGCAGGCAGTGGTTTTGAATTTCGATGAATGTAATGTTGTCAGCTTGGGAAAGCCCATGGACAGAAGAGTATAAAGACTGACATCCTTGGATAGTCAGAGCAATTAGCATAGTATCAAGAAAGGGAGAGAAGAATGGAGGAAACAGGTTCTCTTTTAGGTAGGGTTGTGAAGGAAGTGTCAAGCTGAATTATTTGGGGGGCTTTGCAGGTCATGTATGATGCTTCAGGTGTCAGGCTGCAAGCCGGTCGACAAGCTGAGGTTTATCACATGATCCTTTGTTCTTCTCTTTGAGTTGAGATTTGTGATCTTTTTGCAATCAAGTTGACCTGCTTTTTATCAAGTTCATTTCCTTGCGAACTTGGACATAACTTGGCCTTTGGCTTGCCAACTCATGACAGGTTTAGGTTAAGAAGTCTGTAGTCTTTTGAAACCTTCTAATTACCTGAAGCAAATGAGTGAGCAGTGCTCAAAGTTTCAATTGTCACTGCTATAGAAAGAGCTCATGCTAGAATGCTGTACCTCATTTTGATGGTTGAGCAAGCTCTCAGATCTATGCTCCTCCATTACTTTTTCAACCACCCAATGAAAGGAATGAAGTGGGTCACACTTCAAGCTTAACATTTACATAGTAGATCATTTGGACTGTTCTTTCTAGAAGCTGGATAATTCCTAGAGCTGCATGGTAGGATATCCTCTATCAGCATTTCATGAATTTTAATTGTCTCAGGGAATGATGAATGAGAGAAGGGATGCACAATGGCATGGGTGCAGGTTCTGAATCAAATTGTGTTTGAGCTTCCACCTGAGCACCCACTTGCTGATACTCGGCCTCTTAGAGAATTCCTAGGGCATACACCTCCCCAGGTATCCTTTCCCTTTCTGGTATTTTCTAGCCTTGATTTGAAGGGACTTGGGAAATCTCTGAAAGCCCAATCTGTTATTATGATCACTTGCGACATAGGAGGAAGAGCAGAATAGACTGCCAACGATCAATGAAGTGAGAACTGTCAAATACTTTCTGACAGTTCAACAGGGTGATGATATTGAAGATTGACATGGGCTAGTTCTGGCTTTGTGGTCCACTCAGGATATCCAGTCCCATGTGATCACTGTTGCAAGTGAAAGATGTCAATGTTCTTAACTATATGGTCCAACTACATGACCAAGCCTGTGTGGTAGTCTTTGGTGTTGGCAACATGGAGCTGCACAACTGACAGCTCTTGGGTGTATCTCAGTTTTAGTAGAGGTTGATTCTTCATTGTGCCCTGCTTTGTCATAGGGTACTGTTGCTGACTTGAGAGTTTTGGAGTGCTGAGAGGGAAGGTACATTAGACTGTTGTATTCAACTGTCTGGAATCTGTTCTGATGCAGTAGAAGAATTACTGTGAATGTTGCAGGTAGCAGCGGGAGCTTTGTTGGGATCCTTGATAGCTTACATACTACACCTCATCTCCTTAGTCTTGTCTGCAAGCTAGCCTTCAGTTCATTTCAGCACCCTAAATTCTCTGACAAATGCAGATCATTCTTAGTATCACCTTTTGGATACTGTGCCAATAATTCAACATTCTAGGGTGCTAGTTTCTTCCAATATTGTAGTATCAGATCGAAGAGTTCCATTTGTAAGAGAGTTTGCTTTGGCTGTAGTGAGCAAACATTGGTGCTTCTTCATAAGGTTGTGGATTGTAAATTGATCTATAGATGCAAGACCCTCAGGCATGGGCAATGTTTTGATATCTACCACTACTTACATTGATCTTGGTTACCCTTTGTTGTGAGATTGTGACTCATGTTCTTCTATAGATGACCATCTGGGTTTGCAAGTTCCACGTCTTGTATTATGGTTCTGCAATTTGAGTAATTACTTCATTTCCTGGTAGCATTGGTAATAATACTGTGCAATGAGCTTTTACTTGAAGAAATGGCCGCCTTTGAAGGAGTCAGGAGGGCAACAGTTGGCTCTTTCATTGATTTCCTGTACTGTCTCCTGTTCCAGGTTTACATAATCCTCTCCTCTTGCTTTCTTCTGCTCAACCATAATGTCTATGTAACAGGGATCAATTGCACTTTGCAGATGTTGAAAGCTTCAGCCTGCAAGAATCTCATGCCTTCTGGTGAACACCCTCTTCTTTAAGACACTGCTTATCAGGATGTCCCTGTGAAGGATAATTCCTTACAATTCCTCTAGCTGCCATCCTTGTTTCCTTGTCTCTAATAGTCCAGGGATAGGCACTACAGGTTTGGAGGCGAGTAGTATACATTTCTATCCTTTTCAGGCTTACAGAGACATTGAGGTATTTTGCTCCATGGTTTTACAAACTTGAAAGCCAGCCTCTGATGGATACATAAAGTTGAATCTTGCTTGTACTATCAGTCTTAATTAACAAAGCAGGTTTGTTACTGATCTGCTCATTTTATAATGTTGAATATTCACAGATTTTAAGGTAGGGCAAACGAGAAAATTAAAGGTTAGAAGCAGAATTGGCTGAAGAGCTGGAAAATGCAAGAGAAGTGCAGTTATAGAATATAGTGTTTATTACGAAGATGGCATGTCTTCAGACAAAGAGTTGGGTGGTTGTGCAAGATGAGATTCAGGAGAGCGAGAAGAAATAGAGAGATATACAAGATGCATGTGGTCTGACATATGCCTTCACCTTGTGAATGCAGGCTACATGAGTTGTCTTGGGCAGAGGATTGTCATAAGGGTGAGTAGACAGGCAATGAGGTGAGAGAACACAGTTGTTATTTTCTGAAGAATCCCTGTTGTAGGCTTGACCTAGAAACTAGATTTTGTTGACTGAATTCAAGGAAACTTCTCACAGTGTGTTTTTCTGATTCACTTTGAGATTTAAACAGAGAATGTTGTGAAGGGAGTGCCAACCCAATTACTTTAATCATCTCCTATGCTTTGCAACAATGCACCCAGTAATGTAATCTGCACTTTTTTACTCTGCAATGGTGCTAATTACAGATTTGTTGAAAGGCATGTAATAGACACCTTCAATCGACAAGTGGTGCTGAAGATGTACTGGACAAAATTGATTTTACTTTGATCTCATCGATGAGCCAGCTCCTCAACAATGGAACATACAGGTCATGATCTAGTCCTTGTATTTACATGTTTGTCAAGGAAGGCTTTTGCTAAATTACTGAAACGCACATTGACATCCGCTATGCTCGCATACTTCTTCATACACTCCACCACTTCAGGAGTCAATATATCTGCAACAAATCCAACAGTGGTACTGACTGAATGATCAGCTGCTTGAACTACTGGATGACCAGCTGTTTGAACAACTGGAACTGGGACCACTAGAGGGGTGGGGGTGGGGGATCATGATAAATGAAATCTGATCAAACTTACAAAATAAACAATATACAAAGAATGCAGCTCAGTATCCAGATGTGAAACAGATAGCTTCTGAGGTGACTAATACTAGATGGAGTATGTTCATGAATCAGAAACCTTGGGTTAAAAGACAGTGCAGAGTTGGATCACCTTTCTTTGTCAAGGGAGTGCAGAGATAATACAAAGTTGCAATTGCTGACAATACCTGCATTACATGCAACCCAACTTCAAGGTCAGTAAGCAGCCAGAACTCACAGCCTGAGAGTATTTCAAAAAGTCAATGGTTGTTTATGAAATGTGATAGAGAATTTCCAAGCACCAGAGAGAACTCATCCATTTATGCAACGACACGTGGAGAAAAGGAACTTGGAAAAACAGCAGAGTTTGTTACCGTATTCTCAACAGGACTTGATAAGCAAGAAATTATTAAAGGAATGCCCCCATTCTTCACAATGACATCTCTGTTTGCAGGATCTGCACTACAAGCAAGTCAACTTGTAGTCATCCATCTGTACCTTCTAGAGATGGTAAATTTTGAGCCTTTCAAGTATTATGAAAAGTTTGTGGTGATTCTTGAGGGTGCAAACATATAAAAATCATGACATCCAGGTAGCAAAATTTTTGGACTGTGAAAACATGTTTGTTGCAATTTGATATCATGAATAAATTCAGTGTCTCCTGTTAAATCACCTCTTTGCAGAATAAGTAAGACATGATGATGCAAGTGGTGCACACATTGACACGAGAGGAGTTCAATGGGGTGGGACTTTGCCAGCACAAACCTGGTGAGCAATTGCAAAGACCACCCACACCAAATTCAATGAGCTTTTCGTTCGCTTCTGTCAAGCAATCCATGAACAGATCCAGTACATGGAGCTGACAGTGCCAAAACCGCCACACATAAAAACCAAAATTAAGACAGACATTGTTCACAAAATTAAAATCTAGAGTACAAGGAAGAAGTGGAAAGATTGGAAAAAAAGCACTTGAGACCCTTACGGAATCATGAAGAAAATTAGAAAGTACTGAAAAAGGGTTGGAAATCCCCTAGAAATTCTGAGGCTTTTATTATCTCATGTCCTATCCTAGTCTACCGAAAGCATTCCTACATCATAAAAACCTTGCGGGTGGGCAGAAGTAGGCATTTCCTTTTTTCAAAATGCACAGCAGGCATTCCTGCCAGTACAGTGGGCAATATGTTTTCTGTAATGCCTGTCATAATGGCCAGAATGTGTATGGCAGGTAATACATTTTCTGAAATGCCCATGATATGGTTTTTATGCAGGGGAAAGCCCTGGCTGCAGGGCATTACACCTACCAACCAAGGGTGGGGTGTTCCCTACACCTAGCTCATCTTTTTGTTATAAAGCTCTTGGAGTGCACTCAATTAGTCAATAGATCAGGTCCCCTCACAAATCTGGCTTTTGTAATAGGCTGGTGTGAGAGCTCGGAATGTGTACCTTTCGAAGAATATCATAGTTGAAAGGGTCATAGGCAAAATTTGCCAAATGCGCTACCACTTGTTCCTTTGTCTCTGCAGCCAAGTAGACTGGAAGTCTTAACTCTAAAGAGCCCCAAAGTGGATGACTGACGAGCATGTGTGATTTTCCACAAATCCTGCTTAAAACTGAACTAGAAGAGAAATATATACTGTACAATTTAGTGTGCAGCAGAATTGATATGAAGGCACATGGGAATCATACCTTCACTGACAGTCTGTTGGAACTGTGTCACCAATTCCTGCACCAAAGTGTCTCTCAATCAGTGCACATGGCAAAAGGGAATCAAGCATCTGGATGAGTCTCTAGATAACCTCAACAAACTTGAACCTAAACTGTAACCTGATTTTTCTTGACACCTCTCTGACTTCAACACTAAATCAGTAAACACACAAGCACCCTTTCAGTGGAAATGGAAACTACAACATCAACACATTTGGCAAGAGACTTGTGCAAAAAAATTATAATCATGAACTGTAAACCCAACATGTCTGGGATCTGTGAACTTCGAAATCAAAATCCTACATGCTTCTTGATCAGCATAAAATTGATTCTGAAGTTAGCCTGAGCACCCACAATATAAAATTAATCTTTCTGAAACCCTTAAAGTTTTAGGTAGTCAGATGGGCAAACCACATGCAGAATTGTGGTTTTATGAATTTTGCAAAACTGGAGTCCAATACGTGCATAAAAACCTATGACTGATTTGCACAATTGATCCTGAATTGAACTCAGAAGGTAAGAAACTGTAAACCCAACAGTTCTGGGCACTGTGATTTCAGAATCAAATCCTGCACACTTCCTCAATCAGCAAAAATTGCTAATGAATATCAAAATGAGTATCTTGGAAACCCCTAAAACCCTAGGTTGTCAGGGGACACAAAAAACTGCCTGAAGAATTGTGGTTTTATGAATATTCACAGAATTGGAATCTGATAGATGCACCCAAAAAGAAACCCATGACTGATCTGCACAATTGATCCTGAATTGGACTCAGAAGGTAAGAAACTGTAAAACCCAGCACACTTTCTGGGTGCTGTGAGTTCAGAATTAAATCCTGCACACTTTCTCAATCAGTGCAAACTGCAAAATGAATAATATCAAATGAATCTCTCTGAAACCCCTTAAAATCTGAGGTTGTCAGGGACAACAAATTGCTCTGCCTGAAGAAATGTGATTTTATGACCTTCGCAAAACCAGAGAGTCTGATAGATGTACAAAATGGCAAACGAGAGTTGTGATAGATTGATGCCAAAAAAAAAAACCCCATGACTGATTTGGACAATTGATCCTGAATTGGACTCATAAGGTAAGAAACTGTAAAACCCAATATTTCTGGGTGCTTTGAGATTGCAATCAAATCCTGCACAAGCACTACAGATTTATGATCTTTGCAAAACAGTTTTCCTCTCCCAGAATTCATTTGCAAAATTCTGGGAAATCATTTGCAAGAGTTGTGGAAAAAAACCCTGACAATGCAATGCCATGAGGAAGAGGAGGAGGAGGAGCCCTCCACAAAACCAAGAACAAAAGCATGTGGAGGAAGAAGGCACCAAAATTCTCAACTGGGTGGATTCCTTCCAAGACCCGGTGACACATGCATGTCTTATGTATGCTCTTGACAGTTTTTCTTCGAATATAAAACGAGCGAGAGAGAGAGAGAGAGAGAGAGAGAGAGAGAGAGAGAGAGAGAGAGAGAGAGAGAACCCGAAACAAACGAACGAACAAACAATACAAGAACAAAAAAGAAGAACCCAAAACAAACGAACGAACAAACAATACAAGAACAAAAAAGAAGAGGAGGAGGAGAGCATGCGGCTTTGAATTGCACCTGCAAGAATTCGTCGCGAGAAGTGCCATACTTGCCAGTTCTCTCCTTCTGCCGCTCCGCATTACTAAACATCTCTCTCCGTGTCTGTGTGTCTGTCTTCTCTCTGCGTCTGTCTGTGGTAGCGATTTCACCCGCCTGGCAGGAGTCTAGGTTCCTGAAACCCTAAAGCTCACTCCCACAGTGAGGAACAGGAGAAGAATGGGAGCTGAACGAGAACTTTGCTTTTGGGTACCTAGTTTCTTAGTGTCGTCATGTCGATAGCAGCCGCCTCGTGTTGCGGTCATCCTCGTCGCGACAAAATAAAGAAAAAATCCGGGATCCATGTGGGAGGGCAGCTCCATGTGTCGCTGTCACACAAGATCCAGGAGGATATAGATGATGACGATGATGGGTACTGGACTCTTATCCTTTGCACAGCAGCAAATCAGTAGCAGCAGCGCTAGTGTTGTGGGTGGTCGTTCTCTTCCTTTGAGGAGCTCGTCCAAGCTTGTGCAGAGAAGAAGGAGACGACAGGAGAGATCTTTGAGCATTTTCTTCCTCTTCTGCTTGAGGTCTTTTTCTTCTCTTCACTCCCATCATCATCATCACCATGTTGTGGTATGTGTGTCTGTATGTCCCCTTGTGTGTGTATGTTCTTTCTTAGATTCCTGTGATGACTCTTCCTCTTGGCTTTCTCTTCTGCAGGAATGTTCCATCACCTTCTTCTTCTTCCAAGTGCGAGTCCCGTCTTCTTGGAATCTTGAAGCAGAAGGTAAGAACAGCAGCAATAGCAGCGACTGTGTTTGTTGCAAACCCAACTTGCAACCAACTTGGAGGAGAAGACATCGAAACAATGGAGACAACAACAACAACAACAGCAGCAGCAGCAGCAACAGGAGATGATAGTCGAAGAAGGGGAAAGACTGTAGCAGTGATTGGGGCAGGTCCATCAGGTCTTGTAACTGCAAAATGCATGCTTGAGGCGGGTCTTTCTCCTACAATCTTTGACAAAGCACCTGAGCTTGGTGGAGTATGGAATCCTAGAGTGAATCCCTTCTGGTCCTCAATGAGAACCAATGTGTCACGATATGCCTGCTGCTTTTCTGATTTCCCGTGGGACTCCAAAGCTGCCACTTACCCTACTCAGCATGAGATGAATGACTACATTCATGCCTATGCCCGCAAATTCCTTCAACCTGTGCACTTCTCTTTCAGCTCGGAAGTCACAAGTGTGGTAAGAAGTGGCGGCAGTGACAACGACAATGGGAAGTGGGTTGTACAGTGGAGGTCATCATCATCATCATCATCATCATCTTTGGAGGAGCCAAAGGCAATTGAGGGATCTCCTCCAGCAGCAGCACTGCTGTCATCATCTCAGGAGCAGATGTTTGATTTTGTGGTGTTTGCATCTGGGTTTTTCTCCATCCCCCACATTCCAAGCATTCCGGGACTAGATGGCTTTCTGGGTGAAGTCATGCACAGCTCCAACTACCGATCGCCAGAGAGATTTAGAGGCAAGCGTGTGGTGGTTGTGGGTGCAGCTGCTAGTTCAGCAGAAATAGCAGCAGACATTGCTGCATTTGCCAGTGAAGTCATCAACACGGTGAGTCGACCATTCTGGGCTGTCCCACGCTACATTGCTCTGAATCCTGATTCAGATACCACACCCTTCTTCCCTCTGGACTTGGTCTTTTTCCGTCGCTCGACACACAAGTCACAGAGTGAAGATATCTTCCGTAGTGAGGAGGAGCTTCAGAAGGCAAATGAGTACTTTGTGAAGTTGTGTGGTGATCAAGGGATTCTCAACTTGGAACATGACACTGATCCGCCCATCGTCGCCATCTCTGATACATACCTGGAGCTTGTCCGCTCAAACCATATCACAGTTCGACTCAGCAAGGTGCAGGAGGTGCAGGGTCGGACATTGATCCTTGAAGATCACACCACAATTGCTGATGTTGATTGCATCATCTTCTGCACAGGTTTTCTATGCTCGATGCCTTACCTTTCCTCTGAATTGCTTGACAGTATATCCTTTGACCCTGCCGACCAGTTTATGCCACTCCTTCTGCACCGTTCCACCTTTCATCCCTCACTTCCCAGATCAGCTTTCGTGGGTATGTATCGGGGACCCTTCTTTGGTCTCATTGAATTGCAAGCAAGGTGGGCAGCTGCCATTTTCTCAGGGGTCTTACCACCAGTTCCAGAATCCGTCCAGCAAGAAGGAATCGCCCTCGAGAAGCGGATCAGAATCCAAACTCCAAAACCCCAATTCCCTCATTGGGATTATGTTGGTTTTGCAGATGCATTTGCTGCAGATCTTAATATTCTCCCTTCAAAGGAATGGTGTCAGAAGCATGATATAGTCATCCCTGCCCACTTTCACACAGGAGATGTGGCAGCAAACGAAGCTGTAGAAATTCTTGAGAAGGCATGTGAGGAGTTTTTGAATGGTAGGATGGTACCATATTCAGTGTTCCGCTCACTGGCTGGTTCATGGGTTCTTCATCGCTGTATTGAAAACCGGATGGATTCATCACAGTCCGGGACAGTTGAGGGGACAGCAACCTTCTCTGTAACAGAAGTGTCCCATCAATATCTCTACAGTGAGATAGGGGAGCTTTCCATGCAGCGTGGTCATCACTTCCGAGTGCATCGCAAGTATGTGTATGTGTACGACAAAGACACTGAGCAGATCAACGTCTTTTTTGAAAACGAAGGCACCCAAGGCTCCTTTTTCCATTCTCTTCGCTTCCTCTCTCCTAAATGCTCAGAAAAGGGGGAGTTAAATGAGATGTCTGGGGGCTGGAAGGCAGAGGGTGAGCACCTGTGCAGTGAAGATCTGTACAATGTGTCGTATCGGTTTTGTTTTCGAGGCAATCACATTAAAAAGATGGAGATCTCGTATCATGTAAAAGGACCCAAGAAGGACTACACCTCCACTGCTACTTATTCTCGATGAGGATCAAAAGTTTATCTACTGGTTACATTCATTTGCACAGGTGATGCACTGCAGCTTTCTTTGAAGAAAAGATACCGCAGTATGGATAGAAGTAAAAACCAGGTTATAAATCTCTTGTCCTGTTATGTAATTTGCTGCTGGTTTTGAGTAGCAGTGTTGGGTTTTTGGGAGAACAGGTGATGTGTTGATCTTGAGAGGTGTATACAATCAAGTTCAACTTTGCAGCTGAGTGCATGGAGGCTTGCTGTTCAAGTTCTTGTTGAACTTTGCAGCTGAGTGCGATCAGACTTGTAGTTCCAAGGTCTTTAACTTGTTTGTGGCTTCATTCTGAGTTTCTCTGATGGTAGTAGAGTTTGAATTCTTAAACAGCATTTTTTAACTGTTATTTATGTGGTTTTGTAAGCAAATCAAATTGTTGTATGCAGAAAAATTTAGATACCAAGCATGATGATACCATCATTGCTGGAAAGCAAAGCTCTTTTCAGAGAGATTTGCTTAATGGGTTGCTGGTATTATGATATGTCAAGAATGGTAGTGGGTGGGTTTGAACATGTGATGAGAATGGATGTGGATCCCCCTGTATAAGACTGAAAATAATTTCAATTCAGTTTGAGAGCTACTGAAGGATATAGATAATTTGACAGTGCATCCTGTAGATTGTTACAGGCTGCAGGCATTTTTGTTGAGGATAAGAAACTATGATCCTCCAGGAACTGGAAAGTAGATGATGCAATAGCAGGGGTGGGAAGGGGATCCTGTTTTCAGGATGATGAATTTTTTGCAACACCATCAGATGTCTGCTTTGTGGATTGTTTACACACTCTAGTAGTAGTAGTAGTAGTCCTGATTTCGCTGTTGGTCCTTAGTTGAAAGCAAGAAGAAGAAAATAGGTTTGACTGCAAGGAACTAGGTTTATGCATGTATGTGTCTGGCATGGGGGAGTGTGCATTTGTTGATTGTCACACATTTCTGGCAACCTCAGTGGTAATGGGCATTGGATTCACATCACCCATTTATACACCCACACTGTATGAGTTACACCATTCAGAAGGATAGCGGTTGGGGTACATTCTTATCCCTGACTTGACAAAGGTGGTAAGAGACTGCAAGTTTTCTTTCTACATTATCTTAATTCAAGTGGAAATTTTTCTTATTGCAAACTTGCTGGGTTTTTTCATGAGAAGATCTTTTCATTCTTAGGAATTGGGAGGACTTCTATATCTATTCACACGTATACTAGTATGTGCTGAGCTCTTGGGTGACATCTGCCTTCAGCTGTTTTGTGAATGTTTCTGCATTTCTAAAACTGGAGACCGGGCCTGTAGTTTCATTGAGTCTTGTCGTATGCATTGCACTAAAGTCTTCATGATATCATTCACAAGTTTCTTGTTGTGGGTTCTTTTGCAGTAGGGGTGATTTCCGAAGCAATTCTGTTGGATGTTTGCATTGGAAGAAGATGTCTGCACCCCCATCAAACACTTGTATGACAATGGCTATCTTCTGGTCATTGTGGAGGTACCCATCCTTCCATGACCTTCATTCCACATCCTCTTGAACATGTGTCTGAACTTTGAACTCTTTAAGTGGGTGACTGTTCCAGATAGAATTACATAGAACTGTCAACTATTCTTGCTTGCACACAGATATGACACTATTTCCATTGCTTAGCTTACGTGGAACAGCTGGGATTTGGTGAACTTGCCACCAAGAGCTTGTTGTGACTGTGTCAAATAAGCAAGAACTGCAGTTTCTGAGTGGTTTGTTGGTTGGTGAGTTTCCAATTACTGCAAAAACAGATGACTGACTGATTTTCTTTGGTGGTATTTTCCTGTCTGCATGCAAGCAATTGTGCAGCCAGTCAGCAAGCCACCTAACAGTTGCTTGGTTTGTTGAGATTGGGTAACCTTTGGATGTTTGAGAGGGTGTCCCGCTCTAATTACCACAAATTCATTTGGAGTGGTGTGTTCTTTTGAGCAGAAGAAATAAGTTTCTTGATCTTCAGAACTGGCATTTTGTCCGCATGAAACTGTTTCTCTGAGATTCAACTATAAGCAAAGAACCTTACTCCTGACATTTTGCCAATTGGGTGTCTTGGAAAAAAATTGTTGACCCATTTGCCAATTCTTTGTGATTGTCAGGGTGATTGCCTGCTGAATCACAGTAGTGTGAATTTTGTGTTATTGTTTAATCGTTTTGTTATCAATTCATATCATCATTTCTTTCCACTTCAGGTTAGCATTTTGCCTTTTTATTTTGAAGGTGAATTCTTTGTGTCTTTGCAAGACTGGGAGATTATCCCACCATCCCCAAGGCAAAATTTGCAGTCTTGGGTGGTTTTTTAGCTGTGAAGCTCATATGGGATGTGATGTGTCTGACTGCACCCAAGCTGAAACTTCTTTTGGATCAGCTCAGATTTGGTACTTGTTTTGAAAATGCATTTGGTAGAGTCAAACCATGTTTAGGAAAAGCCATGTTTCAATTACAGGGAGTCATATTTTCTGCACCTTGTGAAGTGTGGAAGTTTGCCTTCCTGCTTTTGACTTGAGCTGTTCCAGATTTGCAATTCAGCTTTGCAAGACTTGCATTTATGGAACCTTCAGCACGGGCATTCAATTTATACTATGGAACAGGAATGGTAGGGTGAGCCATCAATTTCATTAGGTGGTAATGGGTTCTTCCAGGTCCTGTTTGAAACCATAACCAGTTTTCTGACCCTCAATTTTCATTTCAAGTGCGTTTTTAGTTGTCTATTCACAAAAATACTAGACACTGATGCCTCCAAAAGCAGAGCTAGCATATTGTTCCATGTCCAATGAAGAAAAGGCCTGGAAAAGCGTCAAAATAGGAACCCAAAACCAGTTACTTTCAATTAGAGTTACTGGTTCATATTGATTTGTTATTGATTCTTATCAATAACTTCATTCTATTGCAATTTTTTTCCATAACTATTGTTCTTTCTGTTTCTTATTGATTTGTTCTAGTTAAAACATTCTAACATTGCAATTTTAAGTTTGTTTGCAGATTTGTTAGCAAAATCATTATGTTTCAAGAAGCCTTGCAATTCAAGCCTTGCTATTATTCTTGGTTATAGTAGGCAGACCTTCAGTTTGAGAAGGTCATGCTAATGGAAAGCAACCAAACCTTTCAAAGCTTCTATTGAAAGCTGACCTTTTAGAGTGGCTTTTAGTGTTCTTGAGATTGTGATGCATGTTTTTATGCATGGCTTGGTTTTCAAGGGAGAGATCACCTTGTCCCATCGGGAATCCATGTTTTAGCCAAGACCTACTTAGCCCAAGCACCCTAGCTTGGGGTTTTGGGTTTGACAATAACAAGACAAATAATTTTTATTTTTATTTTTTCAAAAATCAATTTGAAATCTATTACGGTGTTGCGCATTACCATTGATGATCAACCATTTAAAAAAAAAGAAAAGAAGAAGTGTTCATAGTGTTTTTAATAATTCATCATTATTTATGTCAATGTCTTTTAATTTAAATTAATATACATTTCATGGACATGAAAAGACGCATGTTAATTTGTTTTTTCATATCCATGTTGGTGAATAGGGAAAAAGAGTGACTAGTTATAAAACAAAGGTAGTTATTAAGAAAGGTGTGAAATGGTTACTAAGAAAATTAATAGAAAATGGAAGTAGTTAATTTTTTTAGAAATGAAATAATTAAGCTTGGAAATGAGGTAGTTATTTTTTAAATTGTCTTTGGAATGGTCCATGGACAAGCATACAAAGGATTCTAAAAAATCTCCCATATACCAATTTTGATTATTTATCATTGGGATTTGTTTAAAACTCTGGTGACAATGGTAACATGAAAGTTAATACAATGTTGATAGGTTTAGGTTCTTGTAATTGTGTCATCCTACCAAAGTAGACTTTAGTTTCAAATTTGCTTCGAATGTAATGGAAAGGTGCCTTTTTAGAGTTGTTTCTTATTTCAACACCATAGTCATGGAAGTAATGAGTATATTTTCAATATTGTGTGTTACCATCCCATTTTTCTTCAATTGAATTTGAATTGAATGCAATAAACTTTCGTTTCAATTTAAGTAAGTTTGAGTTCAATTTAGGAATTCAAGTAAATTTTAATTCAATTCAAGTTGCATGCAATGTCATTCAATACTTGAAACTTAATTTTCACAAAATTAATTCATTTTATTCATCATTTCATTATCATTGATAATGTGTAACAATGTGTAGCTAAATTTTTTGAAGTTATTATGTTTTCATGATGTATTAAATTTAGTATGATATTGGCAATATGAAAAATGAAATTATTTAAAATAAAAATTGTGATAATTATGATTTTTTCACCATTTTATTTTCATACTTTCACTTAATTAGTGTAAATATTGAAATGATGTGTGTTATACCCTTGTTCCAAATTGAGCAAAATTCTTCCCTTTTTTCCCTTTAATTTTTTAATGTAATTTTCAATCAATCATCATTATTTATGTGAAATATTTCAACTAGAAAGGAAGGGGGTTAAATAGATAGGGTTGAAAAAAGTAATTTATTAATTTATTTCCATGTAGGTGGGTAAGAGGAAGGAAGAAGGTAATTAAGCTTGAACAAACACCACAAACTTATTAAGCTTCATAGGTTTGTACAAATTTTGTGCAAAATTTGATGTTTTATAAGTTTGAACAAAAATTTCATAAATTTTGTGTTATGGTTACTATGAATAATATTTGTAAATGTATAATATTCTAAATTTTCAAACAAATGAAACATTTTTTTTGAATGACAAATGTGATGTTCATGTTTTGTACACAAAAAATGCATAATTTTTTGTATAAAATTACATCATAGTAATTACAAAAATTTCGTTAAAATTTAAGTCATACATATTTCATGCCAAGACATCAAAAGTAAAACAAACATATCATTTACATAGAAGTAATATGTTTTTTTTTTTGCCATTTTTTACAATTAAAAGCCCACAAATTTTGCATGGACATATTATTTTATGATTTTCACACGAATTTTATTAAAATTTAATAATATTGAAAGTTTACGATAAAATAAATGTGAACAATATAGATAAATAAATAAACATCATTTTTTTTGTATTGAGAAAGATATGTAATAATAACATTGACCTTAAAGTAAGGTGGGCAATTATGAAACATTAAATAAAATCCACTTATTATTTTATTACAAATTTTTGGGTATTTCATATTCATGTATTTTTTTAAAGTTCAAAGCTTTTATAGTTTTTTTTTTACAATAATGGATTAAAGTTTAATTAATCCTTTTCAAAAAAATGATAAAATTTCAATGTTGTCAAAATAATGATAAGTTTACAAAAATGTACCCAGTTTTCCAAAAAAAAAAAAACCAACAAGTGGTAAGAACATCCAAATTGGTCAACAATTTTTTAATTGGATACAATTTTGTAAACATATACCACAATAGTTAAAACCACCATTTATTTTCTGTATCTAATAGTTGAAGAGAAAAAAATTATAAATAAAGATTTTTTCATACAAAATTAATTTCAATACACTGATATACAAATCTTGAAAATTTAAAAATAAAATTCAATTAATAAAAAATATTTCAAAAAATTTCAGAGAATCATAATTATTATTTTTATAATGTAAAAGGATTCAAACCTAACTATTTTTCATAAAATTTTATAAAATTTTAAAATATTTCTAAAAATAATGCAATTAAAAAAAAATTATTGCCTTGAGGAGGTGCATGAAATTCATAGTTTTTTGTATGTAAAAATGTTATCATTGATTTTTTTCACAAACAAATGGTTTAACGAATTAATTATAAAACTTCATGTACGTACTAAATGAAAGTTGTGATAAATGTTGGAAATAAATTTATTGAAAGAATGTAATAATTTGTCCATTTTGATAATTATCTAAACAGTGAGTTTAAATGGTTTCATTTAATTGTAAGTTGCACACTTTAGTTTGTGTTGGCATTAACTTTTAATTGTAGTTGTTTTCTCATTCTTCATATTTTGAATAAAAACCTTTTATTCATTGTTTTAATATTGTTATGTTTGGTTTAGATGTATTATGACACAAATTGCACATTACATACATTATGAAAACATAGTTTTAAGCAATGAAAAAATATGTCATGTTCTAGATTATTTCTATTCAATTTTTTATGAAGGTTTAATATTCGGTGTATAACAATGATTAAAAAAGTAAAAAATAATCAAAAGAATGGTAGAGATTAAATAAAACAAAATGTAAGTTGTTAGTGAGTTGATAAGATGAAAACATTTCATTAGTTTGAGGATTCAAATTATTTTTGGAGGAAAAAGATTTTAGATGTATTTCTAAAGGTTGAAGAATTTTGGGAAATTATTATTTTTACACACAGAGAAATTGAAATAGTTGTTCGAGATTAAAATAAAGACAATGAATAGGTTAGAGTTTTATTAGGTTTCAAATCACAAATTTTAATGTTTTTTCCATTTTAGATTTTTATAATATTACAAATGTTTGGTATATTCAATTTGAAGTAAAGAAAAAATATATATCGATGAAAAAATAATGAGACTATTTTAAATTATTGTGTTATTGAAATGAGTCTTGCTTTATAACAAATTGAACATTGGGAAATTCTAATTAATTATTACATTTATAAAAAATTCCACCTAACCATCACTCTCTTAATTCATTATTGTTATTTTTTTTTAAAATTGAATTTTTAGCATTACAAGTGTTGAAATTTTTGGATATGTAATTTTAAGAATATTATTATGTTCTTTCATAGTAGTTAGTTGGTTTAATTTGTGCCATTTTTTGAAATGTTAGTTTATTGTTAAACATTTCTTGCCTAAAAATTTAGTAATTAATTTGCAAAACTTAGATAGTTTAATTAGTTGTTCTTTTATCCAATGTTCAACTGGTAGATATTGACCATGAAATGGTTTATGAACATGATTATGGAAAAATAAAATTCCAACCTTTAGTTCATTATCTTCTATAAAAAATTTCTAACTTTTAGGTATTCTGTTATTGTGCTTTTGATTTGTAAACACCATTGTTAGCATTATTACTTTTCAATCTAACAAGTTTTCTTTAACCTTGAATGAATATTTCTTTTTAGGCTTTTGGATTTAAAAACATATTAATCTTTCAAACCTTTATTATATGTTTCATTGCATGTTTTGCACTAATTAATGATGATGATTTATAAAAACTTTCAACAACATGTTTATAAAATATTTTAAACATAAACATAACTAGTTTCACAAAATAAAAAAATTGAAAAAAAAATTACAAGTTGATGAAGGTGCTTCGTGATAAACTTGTAAATTTGAGTTATAAAAGAAATCATTTTTGAAATTTTTTTCTCTATATCATGTTTATTAACTAATTGTTTAAATATGTGGAAATGAAAAAACTAGATAAAAAATAAGTAACTAAATTATCCTATCATAACAACCATCATACATTTTTTTTCATAACATGCATGCATGTTTTTCAAAAGTTCAATTGCCATTAATTCATTTGTGCAATTTATCATGCATAAAAAATTGAAATATGATAGCATGTCAAAATCTATAAAGGCCATAATAATATCATGATTAAAATAACATTTAATGCTAAGAGCAAAAAAATCCTGAAATATGAAAGTGAGAGTAACATCAAATCTACATGGGCCATCACAAGATTATGAAAATCATAACATGCGATGTAATTTATTAATAATAATCAATAATCTTTGTTAATATAATGTTCATTAAATGAAAAATTCACAAGAAAAATTTATTATATAATCATTTGGAAGACAATTTAAATCATACATTGGAAAAGACACCTAAATGGACGTTCACATGATAATCATTTTGATCAAGTAAAATACCCATGTTGTGAAATAAATAATTAAACTATGATTATCAAAATATGTGTGTTTTAAAAAAATGATTATGATATGACTATTATAATACACTTGTCATGTATTAAATGAATAAAATATATTTAGATAAATAACCGAAGAAGCCTAAATTAAGCCCATTTAAACCTAACTTAAAAAGCCTAGCAAAAAAAAAAAAAAAAAAATTCCAAAAATTTAAAAAAAAAAAAAAAAAATAAAATAGAAAATAAAAAAACACAAAAAAAAAAAAAAAAAATTAAAAATAAAAAACAAAAAAACCAAAAAAAAAACAAATTAAAACTAAATTAAAAAACCAAAAAAAAAAAAAAAAAAAAAACTTCCTAAAGTTTTAAACTACAAAATCAAACTAATATAGGAACTTAAGTAGCTTAAAAGGATGAAAATATCCTTGGGCAATGTTACTAGGAACAACCTTGCCAAAATCATAGGAAATTTGGACCCAATATAAAAAAATAAATTTTTCATCTACTTATAAATTGGTTTATTCGATTGGAGTAGGTGAGCTATGTTTTCCCCACCTATGCATAAATTCATGAAAAATAATTAACATCCAAAAACCTATAGTATGCATTAGCATTTTGATTTTTGAACCATTCCTAACCCAATTATTGACTTTTTAAAAAGAATGTCCTTACATTTACACATTAGATTTTTTTCATGTTTATTTAATACATGGACAAGGGAATAATCCAAACTAGTTATTAAAATAACAAAAGATGAAAATAATTATCATTTGTGTTCTTCACATCAATGGCCCTTTAAGACTTCACGATCTTGATTTTAAAAATTCATAACTAAGTGAAAATTTATTTGATCAATCTTATATATTAAAGTTACAGTGGTGTCTGTTTGTCTATCTGTCTGTCCGGGCAGTTTCCAGGCACTGCCCGGACCTTTGGTTTTTTTTTTTTGATGGGTTTTGTTTTCTGTGACAATTATTA
>Ga0116229_10002702_pt1 | contig 28840 bp, 16 predicted proteins | sample S1TSphgellanicum_3_FD_87313 | JGI IMG/M metagenome (GOLD analysis project Ga0116229, IMG submission 87313) | Host-associated microbial communities from peat moss isolated from Minnesota, USA - S1T2_Fc - Sphagnum magellanicum MG | ecosystem: Host-associated > Plants > Peat moss > Unclassified...
AATGTGAGTTGATGGAGGACAAAACCTTGCAAAGAGGAGAGAATGAAAATACTAAGAATAATCAACCACTATATAACTCTTCAAAATGTTATAAAAGGGTGCAAACACAATAAAATGAGCCACAAGGTGTGTAACAAAAGTTTAAAACTACAATTTTATATCTTAAAAAAATTACAAGAAGAACATAATAAATTGGATTCTCAATTTCTTTTCTTTTTGAAATTTGATTACTTATAAAGTTTCATTGTTCAAAACTTGATGCAAATTGATGATGTTTCAAGAGTCCTTTTGTATTTTCAAAACAATTGACACAATGGTTTTTTTTTCTTTTTCAAACATTCTTTTTTCTTATCAAATTTGCACCATCCCTTTTCAAAATTAAAAAGGATTTTAACATTTATGATAATAAAATCAAAATCATTTGAAATTGGTAAAAATTCATTTTTAAACACATTTGAACATATTTGTTTCAAATGTGCTTTAACCTTGAAAATTATGAATTTTTGAAAATGTGTTTTTAACAAAATTTATTCAATTTTGTGTTATTTAAAGTGTGGATGCATTATATATGAATGATATAGATGAAGATATGATAAAAAATAATTATATATAAAACATAACTATAAACTAAGTATAAAAAATGCAAGAAATAGAAAAATCAACCAATATAAGAATGCCATGTGTTAAATGCAGTCCTTAGAAAGGACTTTAACCTTGTAGCCCATGACTCCTTTTATTGCGTTTGCACCCAAAATATAAAAAAGACATACCAATAGCATATGTTGATCATTCAATTTCATTAAATAAAAATTACATTTGTGTAATACTATAGACCCAATAAGAAAGGCCATTATAGGATAATGGGAGGATTCTGTTTATAATCTTGGTTCAAACCTGGAAGGGGTAGACCATAGAGGGGCTACAATGTGCAAGGTTATAAAGCCAAAAGAAGGTAGCCCATAGGTTCTAACACCTCTAGAAATATGTCACACAAAACAAACTTAAACAATAAAAGATATCGTTGTATTAAGTGGGTAGCTATTGAATTTGCTCCAAAATTTTGACCAAAGGTTACCTTTGAGGGACATGTAGAATATTATTGAAGCAACAAGGTTTGGGGGGAACAAAGAGGGTGTGAAAGGCTTTCATTACTTTTCATCTATTTAAGATGAGTCTATGGGGGCCACAAAAAATGGTGTAAGATTAAAATATTTATTCCACATGGGCAAGTTAATGGCTTGGAAACCAATGTAAGAAGATGATTTTTTGTTTAAGGTGTGAGTTGATTCCTACCAAGTGGGGAGGAAGGTGCACAAGGTTAAGAGGAATAAGGATGGACCATTTTTTGTTCTTGAAACAACAAGGAATTAACCTTACAATTCATTAATTAATTATGTGTCTATAAATCATTTCACACAATGTCAAAATGTTGAATGACCTTAAAGCTAACCTAACGCTACAATTGTATTACAAAAATCATTTTCCTAGTTTGTATATTTTCTTGTTTCAAAAACCTATAGAATTTGAGCCAAGTCCTTTTATTCTTTCCATACCTTGATCATGTGCCCTTAATAACTTTAGACTCATTCAAGTATTTCAAGTTCACCTTGGCCAAGGACTACACATATAAAAAGTAGGTAAAGTTGTGACTAAAGTTGGCCCAAGAACACTTATAGCAAGAACTGCATATTGAAAAGTTGAAAACCTATTAAAAGTGCCCCTAGAAGAAGCTATAATGTTTCAAGAAAGGGGTTTCAATGAGATGAAATCATGGAAAATCAAAGGGAAATGACTTCAAAAAAGTCATACTACCATAAGAAAATTTGTTGCAACTATTAAAGAACATGTTCCCAAGGAGCCCATCATGGAGGTGGAGTTAGAAAATGGAGAATTAATTTTAGTGCAAAAAGAATTAAAAAAATGTTGTAGGAGATTTTACTTGAAACCTTTATTAAAATAGAATTGTAGTTACTAAAGTAGTTAGATAAATAATAGTTATTATGGTAAGGTAAAGTGGACTTTGCTTATCTATCTTTTAATAATTGTGGGAAGGACTATTACATTAATCTAAGAGGATAAACTTTAAGGGAGAAGGAGAAGAAATAAGACCTAGTTAAGGGTAGTCATCATTTACTATTGTAAAGAGGAGTTATCTACTTAAAGTAAGGAAAATATTTAAAGAAGTGGGTCTATGTATGTGGTTGTGAAGGGTGTTAAGTAAAGTTGTTAGATTATAACAAAGTAGTTCAAAATAAAAGGATACTTCAGTAGCCTAAGAGACCCAAATTTGTATATAGTTTCTAATTTAAGTTATGTTCTTTTCTTGTTGGGTGTTGAACTTGGCGTGAAAGTTGTCACTAACTTCCCTTAACATACCTTGTTAGTTGTATTTTTTACATTTTGCCACTATTTCCAATTATTTGTTAATACTAATGTAATAATCAAGTTTCATGTTTTATTGTTTGTTTCTTCAAGTTGTTTAATTAACTTGTTTCGTGCATTACTGTAGCAATGGAATTGTGTTATATGGTGTTCCTATGAACACTTGTAGAGTTGTCTTAACCCCTTGAGGTAGTTTTTCTTCATGTTGGTCATTCTTAGTAGAACTGTAATAGTTTTAGAGCTTTACTAGGTCCTAAGAAAGGGAACTTTTCCAACTTTACAAACAAATGGCAATGTCCAATAGTAGAGGCCAAGGAGCTATTTTTAAGAAACCTAAAAAATAAAGTTTCAAAGTGGAAGAAGAAGATGTTAATTTTACGCATGTCCAAGTAAGAACCTTATATATTTATTGAAACATCAGTGAAAGATTTAAAAGCTTTTGACCCAAATGGGGTGGTAGTTGAGTTTTTTCTTTGGATATGAAGAACAATGGGAAATCAATACACAAGGATGATACAACTATCAATCCTACAAGGTTGTTTGTTGTTTAGTGTAACAAAAGGGCAAGTAATATTACTTCACCACGGGGGGGGGGAATGTTCGTTTAATTAATGACCCATCACATTACTAAATTTGTTGTCAAGTGTTTTGTAAAACCTTTAGAAATAAGGTTACAATTAGTGTTGATGGGGATCATGAACTAAGAACAATTAGTTTTTTCACCATTCCAAATCATCTTGAACATCTTGTTTGTGTGCAAAACTATCCAATGGGCCAACAAGTTTAAACAAAAAATGATCTTCTTCTTGAATCAAACTTTTCCAAAACCTTTGATAATTAAAACTAGGAACTAGACTATTTGATTGAATGCATGGGCAAACTAGGCTTATTTAAAGAAATTATTAACATGACAAAAATTCTTATTGACAACCAACTTATCATGCTATTAGTGATTTTTATATCAACAAGTTGGTATGTCAAAATCTTGGTTGAGGTGTCCAATATCTCATGCCAAGCTTTTGAGCTTAAGTTCAACAAGTTCAAATCAATGGCCTTTTGGCTTGGAGGCAAATGGGGCAAAAGGCCAGAATGAATTCAAACTTTTGGGTGGATTTTAGTGGCATTGAAATTAACCTCCAAGCTCTTGGAAACCACATTTGGGTCATTCATAAATTTTGTTGATGCAGAAATTTTTTAATGGGGATCAAAATCCAATGAAAGTTAAAGTACTAGTCATTGGCTAAAATTTTTTTAGTTGGGAGAGTATGGTGACCAACAACATCCTTCTATCAATGTTATGGAATTCTGTTAGTATTTGGGTGGGAATTTAAAAAGGAATCAACAATATCAAAAGGTTTTTGTCTAATTACTTATGGATAGGGTCATCTCATAACATTATTATAGAATGGCATGGAGTCAAAGCTATGAGAAAAAGAAACATTGGGCTTGGGTTAGTAAACCTAGTGGAATTTACCAGTGCATTATTAACTAAAAGGGTTTTGCATGCCTTTGAACCTAGCAATTGTAATTTACAATGCCTTTTCAAATATTGCCGTTAAAAATATCGTAAAACCTTTACCATTTTGGCATAAATTAAATTATTTTTTGTTTTGGAGAAATTTTGAAAAAATATTTATCATTTATGTTGAAATTATAATAAAATGAAAAATTTCCATTCTCAAGGTTTGAACCCCAGACATTCAAGGGCATAGTCTTAACACTACAATAGTCTAAACACATTGGATTATTCCAAAGCATTGAATACAATGTGGTTATTAATGTGTATAACCATTATTTGTTGAAATTTTCAGAATTAAAAAACCAAGTGCTAAAGTTAAGATTTAAAAATTTAATTAATTATTCGGTAGTTTGTTGCCGAAATGGAAAAGGTATTATGGTACCAATTTTGTAACGAGGGGATGTGGCCTAAACTAGTTTGGAATTATGCAACATGATAGTAAAGGAGTTCTTGGCTCTTGAATTTGCAATAAGTTGGTAGAATGTGTCCAAAATGGTGAAGAAGGATCAAAAACCTTAGGAATCTTGTAGAGGTCCTAACATCTAGTTTTTAGTAGAGCCTAGCATGGTAGCCATGCAAACATGAATTCTCAAAAAAAAAAATTACAAAATTATATTCATAGGAGTGATATATAATGGTAGATGTTTGGTTGAAAGTTGAAAGCAAGGTCAAATCGCAAGCAAAGATGAATTGGAGATATGATTTGTCCATTGTTGTAAGGTGGGCATACATTATAACTATCGCCAATATTGAAGCAAATTGGGGAGATATGCTACATTTTTTGGTGAATACATACCCAATCAAGGAATGGGTTAAAGTATTCCATAATAATAACATGTTACTATCCATATTGTTTTAGGTTTCCCCATCTCTTAAGATGGTGTTTGGCATGAGAGTTCAACAAATAGACATCTTGGGTGGACTCATGGAAGTTTTCTTAGTAAGCTTGTAATTAGGAACATTGTCCCACATCACTAATGTCAAATGCCCACAAGGACCCAACAAGAGGTCAAAGGAAAGGTGCCCCAAGTGAGAGTGGTGAAGGTTGTAAAAAGGTTTAAGAAACCCAATTCTAGATGTTATTCGAAAAAATGTGAAAGATCGATTTTGATTTAGGTTAGTACATATGGAAAGGTGGTGAAAAACTTTAGCTTGTACTTTGTTGCCTTGGTGTGGAAGTTGTTGAAAGCTTTCAAGCTTAGGGTGAACATAGTTGAAAAAAGATGGGTGGACCTATTACCACCAAGTTTCAAACTAAGATGGACCAACACTTGGCATAGGTAAAGGAGTAAGAAGGAACCATGTTTCATTTGGGCTAATTGGATTAAATCAATTACAATAAACATATGGAGGGCTAAAGTAAACGTGTTGATGGATCAAGTTTGTCCATTATGTAAGGAGGTTGAGAAATCAATTCTAGATAGGTTTTGGGATAGTAGCCATGCCCAAAGAGCATGGAGTTTACTTTTAAGATCCTTAATTGCCTATTGCATGATGGGTCTTGCACCATTATCAAGTAGTTGCATTATAGTGGAAACACAACATTTTTGTTCCCAAGGAACCAAGACAATTTCACAAAATTGTGACATTTTGGTTTCTATTTAGAAAATTTATTTTGGGAACGATCTTGTTGGAAAGGAATGACATAGTCTTCAATAGAAAAAGGTGATCTACACAAAAAAATTCAAAATTGCATTTAGATGGGTTTATTGGATTACAATAAAACTATGTGGGAAATATATTTAGGTTTGATTAAGAAAAATCCTAATGCAAAGCATAAGGATCTTTGAATCATTTATATTAAGTTGTCGAGAAGGCATAAAGTGATTTGTTTTGGAGTGGGAAGACACATTTAATGGGTCTATGATAATCTAGAAAAAGGTTTCATTAGTTATGGGGTGGGGTCATGAACAATAGTGGCACTCCCTAGTGTGGGTCACCTTGGATTGTTCCTCTTTGCAATGTTTTTTTTCATTTGTGTCAAAAAATTAAATTCAAAATGCATGTTTAAAAACAAAACAAATTCAATTATCTTCCTTTCTTTCTTTTCTTGGAATGAACAAAATGAGAGAATTTTTTATTAAAAATTTTATTCCCTTCACTTTTATGTAAATGATGCCCTATTAAAATTAAAATTAAACAAAAAACCATATTGTGAATAAAAAACCCATTCAATCATCAAACATTAATATAACCTATGCCATTGGCCCAAGTGTGAACTAGTTACTTAACTAAATTTTCCTTCCAAGCCATTTTTTGATAATTTAATTGAATTTTCCATGAAAAAATATGTAAATTCAATATCTCCTTACTCTTTAGGTCAATTTTTTTGAAATCACCGTCATTAAATCCTACTCATCGAAGGCTTTCCAACAATATCAAGAATAAGCCCAAAGGTCCCTTATAAATTTTTGTTTATAAAAGAATTAAAATTGTTCAATATTCAATAACTTTTCCACCAAAAGTGAAAAAATTATGAACCAACTTGGTGCACCCCTTTTTAATGAAGGTTTCCCACTATTAACAAGAGTGTGGCAAGAGGCACTATGATTTGGGACATTTCAATGTGAGAAACAAAACAAAACAAAACAAATTTTCTTCATAGATAGATATATTACTGAAGTTTGTGCTATTGATCCAAATGTGAACTTGTTGTTCTATTAATTTTTCCTTCCAAAATCATTTTTTGGAATTTAACAGGATTTATAATGACAAAAATGACTCAAAATTCTATATTTCTCACACCTTAAGTCTAAACAATTTCCAAATCACCTTCATTAAATCCTACTCATTAATGTTATTGGCTTTCCACTAATATCAAGAATGGACCCAAATTCCCTTTAATTTTTAGTTTTGATTTAAATGAATATTCACAGATAAAATTGTTCAATATTCAATGATTTCTCCACTGAAGGTTGAAACATTACGAAACCCAGTTAGAGCACCTGTACCCCTTCAGGGCTTTCCAACCATATCAAGACCATGGCAAGAGGTGCTGGGCTTTGGGAGTTCTCAATGTGACAAACAAAACAAACAAACAAACAATCTTCCTTGATAGATAAATGTACCTATCTCAAGATTACTTCTGACATTTAAACATAAAATGGGGCTTCAGGGTTTACATGTAGGGTTTAGGGTTTAAGGGGTACCCTAGAGAAGGGGATCGAACCTTATAAATCCGGCCGTGTTCGGTGAGAAGGTTTTAGAGCTGCCTACGCGTATGAAGGCGTACGCGCGTAGGGAGGGAAGGAAGGGCGGGAAGAGGACGCAAACACTCCTGAGGTACACGGGCTTGACGGAAACGAAAACAAACGAATGCGCGTAGGTGAACGACGCACGTAGGTGAACGACGCACGCAGGCGATGGCGAAGGAGGAAGAGGAATTGAGAGACGAGATGGAGGAGCGGCTGGTGAACGAGGAGTACAAGATTTGGAAGAAGAATACGCCTTTCCTTTACGATCTGGTCATCACGCATGCGCTGGAGTGGCCCAGTCTCACCGTGCAATGGTTGCCTTTCCGAGAAGAGCCTGCCGGGAAAGACTACTCGCTGCAGCGTCTCATCGTGGGAACTCATACCAGCGAGAACGAACCCAACTATCTCATGCTGGCGCAGGTGCAGCTGCCTTTGGAAGACTCGGAGAACGATGCTCGGCAGTATGACGACGAGCGTGGAGAGATGGGTGGATTTGGCTGCTCTAGTGGGAAGGTATGGGATGGTTGAACCCGCAGCTGAATATGTCCTTGCGGTGCGAGTTCTCGGATTTAGCTCCTCCTAATACATGTGCAGTCCACATTGCATGTCCATCATATGAATTTCAAGCGGTAACTGTGGCATCATCTGATTTATGAATTGATGTAGCAAATTAATGGATTAAGGGTTGGAACAAACTGTAGTAACCGATGGTTCATATGATGGCAGGTTCAAGTGGTACAGCAAATCAATCATGAGGGAGAAGTGAACCGGGCTCGATATATGCCACAAAATCCTTTCTTCATAGCCACCAAGACAGTGAGTGCTGAGGTTTATGTGTTTGACTACAGTAAGCATCCATCAAAACCTCCTCAAGATGGACAATGTAATCCAGACTGCCGATTACGAGGACACAAGACAGAAGGATATGGGCTTTCATGGAACCCTACTAAAGAAGGTCATTTGCTCTCTGGTTCTGATGATGCTCAAATCTGTCTCTGGGATATACGGGGTACATACAAGCAAGGCCGAGTTATTGAAGCCTTGCAAATCTATCAGGTCTGTCCTGTGAACTTGTTGGTTTTTGTGTTATTGTTTCTTTCGAGGTTGAGGATTGGATTGATTCCAATATCTGGTTCAGGGTTTACTTGCGAATGCCTACCTTTTGCCAGAGTTACCAGTGTGTGACGGACAGCTGTTTCTGCAGTTTTGGTGTCAGTTTTGCTATGTGCAAATTGATTAGCTAGCCTTTGCGCCTAAATATTTCAGTTATGCCAATCATGTTCAGAAGGGAATCAATAAGCATGTTTTCACCTGGTGGGTTTCCCGTGTAGTTATATCTTGTCAATCATGCCTTGTAAAGCTCGTAGTGTCAACTAGTCTTCAGTCTTTGTCAGGTGACAAATTGCATGGGTCCCTGTGGAGGTTAAGGATTGGATTTTAAGGAAGCCTCCCAACTTTCATGGACATCTATTCCATTTCTATGAATTGTGTATGTCTTGTACAGGGTCATGTTGGTGTGGTAGAGGATGTTGCATGGCATGTGCTACATGAGTATCTCTTTGGTTCTGTGGGTGATGACCGCCAACTCCTCATTTGGGATACTAGAACATCTACTAATGAGAAGCCACTATATGCTATCGATGCTCACCAGGCAGAGGTAAACAGTTCCTAGTTCTTATATACCTTGGTATGTTTTCATGCAATACCAGAAAGTAACATGGCTTTTGATTCTAAAAGAGGTCTCCCCTGTCAGGATTGACAAGTGTCTCTTAGGAAATTATGTTGCTTATCAGTTAGCGAAGCTCTCTGATATGTTCCACATCATGTCAAATATCCTGAAAGCTTCTTGTTGGCTGATCTTCCTTGTCATATGCTGGATGCATCTCCTTTTCTGGTTCTATTGTTCTGTGTTTGCCAGAACCTGATTCTCCTTGATAACAAGGTCAACTGGAACCCCCATTTGCAATGGTGTGTGAAACTACAGGTGAACTGCTTAGCTTTCAATCCAAAGAACGAGTGGGTGCTTGCAACTGGGTCTGCTGACCGGACTGTGGCTTTATATGACTTGAGAAAACTTTCAAAGTGTCTTCATTCTTTCGTCAATCACACGTATTGCCTCTATATCCCTTCCCCTCTTCCTTTCTGTGTATATGTGGCTCACCTCGTTAATCCTTTGACCAGTACCTACTTACGGGATTGAGGTGTCTTCCTACTCACTAGGATGAACTGGAACCAGGGCTTATTGTAGCTGCTCTGTTCACTACTGATTGTGTAGGTTAATATCTGATCTCACAAGGTACTGAAATCTTTGGTTTATTACTATAAGAAGGGACAAAAGTCCCAAGGTTTATGTGTTCTGCTTGCTCAGGTCCTTGGAATTCCAAGCATAAGTGCTTGCAAAATGGTTTTGGAAGTTTTTCCTACAAGTCTGACAATTCCTCTATCAGTTCTGAGGTCCTTGCAAGGGTTTGAAGGCATATGCTGAACAAAAAGATTAGCTGAATTGGTCACATAAGGATTCCACATTCTTGTGGTTTTAACTCAGGTTTTCTGACAGATATCTTGGCAGGTAGTGTTTAGTGTCTGTTAGGGATGAATGTGAGCAAATCAGAAAATTTGCTTTCAGTGCTCACATGTGCCATGCATTTTTGTTTTTATAACATCAAAATAACCTGAATTGGTTTCAAAGTATGGCAGTTTTCAGGAACACCAATGGTGTCTACATTACAAGATCACTATGCTCAAAATCAGAGAGCTTTCTGGTAACATTGGTGGTGAGGATTTAATGCAGGGAGGAGGTGTTTCAAGTAGGATGGAGTCCGACAAATGAGACAATATTGGCATCTTGTGGTGCTGATCGCAGGCTGATGGTTTGGGATCTCAGTAGGTATGCTCTCATGTACCCTACTAACACAGAATATGTACCCTGTGGTCACTCACGAGCCTGAAGGTATGTTCCTAACACCATCTATGATGGTACATGGTTGGGAATGTAAAGTGGTACATCAACCTAATTATTGCAATCACCAGTGTGAGAAATTTGAGCCATGACCTACTTGTGTGCTATAACTAGCACTGGCTGGTTGTTTAATATTTGCTTGGTTGTGAAATGGAAATATGCCATGTGTTGCTGCTGAAGTGATCTTGGGGTTGTAGCTGGTGGTAGGTCACTGTGACTCACAAATTCTGTGACATATTGTAGTTGATGTCAATGAGGTGATTGTGTTGTTCACAGAATTGGGGAGGAGCAAACACCAGAGGATGCCGAGGATGGGCCTCCAGAGTTGCTCTTCATACACGGGGGGCACACCAGCAAGATTTCTGACTTCTCTTGGAATAAACAAGAAGACTTTTTGATTGCCAGTGTTGCAGAGGACAACATTTTGCAGGTTTGGCAAATGGCGGAGAATATCTATCATGATGATGATGAGGTGCCAGTTGATGAACCCCTTTAGCTCCCCTCTCCACTGCAAGGTTGCCCACCTCACTTAATACAAATGAAACTGCAGGAAAGCAAAAGTTGTTCAATCAGTATTAGAAAGTTGATACTTTCGGGTCATGGTTGTTCCAAAAAGTTGGGTTTTCAAAGCAGAACGCATTGTGGGTTCATGTTGGCCCCCAGCTGAGATCTTGAAGATGTTCCATGCCTTCCTATCTACTCTCACAGTTTTGCTGGCCATCAGAACCACCAGCCAGAGGTATATGACCAAAATTTCCTTCTGTAACTGGCTACCTTCTTTGGTCAAAGGGGTGTGTGTCAAAGCATTGCGCACATTCTGAACAAACTTTTCTGTATGAAATACAATTTAATTTTAGAGCAAAATTAGTTTCAGCAGCTATTGGTGTGAAGCTTACATTTTTTTGGAAGGCATTAATACCATGGAAGTTGGGATGCAATTTGTCAAAGCTTTTTCAATCAAGTTACTTTCTACTGTTAAGAGTGGTTTTGGTTGGACTGGCAACAGGCTGTTAGCTAATTTGATTGCTAATTCTCTGTCAAATTGTTGTCTGGTTGATGTAAATCCTCTCCAGTGGACACTTTGGTCAGTCACAGTTTAGCAGGCAATGGGAATCATTGGTTTGTGGCATTTCAGGAAGTTAATGGTATTTTGAGGTGATGTGTTCCTCTGGATAACTGTGAATGTGAGCCAAATTCATATGGGAAATTTCTGAAGTATGGACTTTGTGAGGGAGGGAATGACTGGTTAAAAAGAGAAAAGATGGCTGCCAAGCCTACATTTGAAAAGCCATTGTTGAACCCCTCCTTTTTGATGGGTAGCGGATTTGTTGTGTCAAAAAATGAATGGTGTTATTGTAAACAAATGTTAACATGGATAAGAGGTCTAACCAATTATCCAATTCTCTTGATGATAATTGGTTGTGCAACATAAATATTGTTCCAAAATTTGATTAACCTGCTTTGTTTGCCCATTTGTTTAGGGGTGGAAGGTCGATGACAACTTCGCCATCACATCTAATAGCTCAAAAAACTTCTTTCAAAACTTGGATGCAAATTGAGGTCCATAATTGAAAATGATATTTTCGAAGAGACCATGATATTGAAACACATGATCAAAAATAATTTGGTTGTCCTTTCACCAATTATCGATTTATTGCATGGAATGAAATGATCCATCTTTGTCAAATAGTCCACCACCACCAGGATGGAATCAAATGAATTGGAAAGTGGTGGGAATTGAATTTTGGGTTGGCTGGGAAATGGGGATAATGGTTCAAAGAATACTTGAAATAAGTTAGAATTAATGGTATAGAAACATGAAGATTAACATTTGTGACAGAAAACGAAACAAAAACAGAAAAAAGTTAGATGAAATGCTTAACTTTTTTTGAATATATGTTTTGGAATATAATCTTTGAATGAATTAAAAATTCCTTTTTTTTTTCATACAAAGTTTTTTTAAGAGGTCATTAATTTATAACAATGCATAATGATTTATTTTAATATGTACTTTTTGGTAGATCTAATATGGGATATGTGATATTAATCTTTTTTCTTGTGTATTCCATCCATACAGACAAAGGTTATGAGTTTTCGTCTATTGAGATGAGGGTTGCATGTTTTTTTCGTCCATCTACAAGCTGGTTATGAGACTTTTCATCCATGGACAAGATGGGTAGTGGGTCGCCCACAAACCTCTGCACTGCTGGTTATGTCTGGTAACCAGCTTGAGTGTGCTGGTTACCGTGAATAGACTCAGCGTTCACGCCTTTCGACTATTCATGGTAACCTGCATGCTCATGCAGGTTACCTAGTCCATTGCATTTTATGTTATCGTGGGCAAATTGGTAACTACTTGGTAATTCCTAGGTGGCTAGTAGAACTTTTCAAGTTAAATGAAAATAAAGGGATTAAGGCAAGTATTATAAATAATTCACATAATATATGGATTCTGAATCTTGGAGCAGTTGCATCATATTTGTGAATGTACTTGATTAGATAAATATGTTTCAAGCTTATAAGAAGCTGGAGGAGTTGGTTGCCACATAATGGGGATTTAATAATAAAACCTTATTTCTTGTTCTTTGAGAAAATGGGTCATAGCTAGTTGTTGCATTGCATCTAGTTCATCCCTCTTCGATGATTAATCATAGATAGATATCATTGTAGTTGAGCCCATAGTGAGGCTTTAGTGCATGTACACACTATTTTTGTATTGATGCATTATAGCTTAGGGTGGCATTACATTTTTGTATCAATTCACTTGTTTTAATTTTGAAATTAATTTATGAGATTTGTATATTTTGGGATCCCCTTATGCCATGTTGCACACAATATCCCCATCCACCACAAATGGATTACATTTACCATAAACAAAATGAACAATACTTTCATTTAATAAGGTTAATAACAAATTTTGTAAACATGATAGAACATTTAAGCAATACCTTCATGAATGTAGCTTGAAGCACATTATTAAATGATTGACTATGCAATACTTTCATTATCCTTGTCATGAAATAATCGCACAATAACTGTAAAGAGATATTTTATTTGAATATTTATATATAATTAGATTGCCCGCCTTCATGAAATGATCCCTTAATGCATAAACTAGTTTTCCTTTGCAAGTATTGTAAACTTTTGTTCTTTTATTGTCAATGGTTTTGGGTTCTTCATAAAGCCTTTGAAATTGCAAACCCACATCATTAACCAACCCATGTTTATGGTGTAATCTAACCACCTTTCTAGGAAGGATTTGCGTTATTTACAATTCATATTTCCAATAGGTACCTCATCTTAACATGAGGGTATTGCAGAAACTTAGTGCATTGTCATTCAAGTTTCATCACATCATGATTGGTTTCGAGTATGCAATACCCTGATCCATCCTTTCACTATTGTGATGAGAAATATTTAAAAAAGAAAAAAAATAAAATAAAATTATGTAATACCTACATTTAAAGCATAAAATGCCAGCTGGACTTTTTATGTTTTAGATAATACCTAGCTCAACATGAGGGTATTGCGAAAACTTGGTCCATTGCCAATTAAGTGTGGTATTGCATTGTGTCAAAGGTACGCAATACCTTCATCCATCGTTTCGCCATTGTAACAAGAAATAGTTAAAAGAAGTAAAAGTAAAATAAGAATATGTAATGCTTGCATTTAAAGCATAAAATGATAGTTGGATTTCTTATGTTTTAGGTAGTACCCATCAACATGAAGGTTTTGCAAAAACTTGGTACATTGCCATTCAAGTTTACCACATCATGATTGGCCTTGTGTATGCAATACCTTCATCCATAGTTTGGTGGAAATTTAGTCTCTTAGAAATATAACATAAAAGGGGGAGGGGTGCAATCACAATTAATATGAATGTTATGTTATTTCTTTTTCATTCATATGAATGTCAAGGAATTCAAACCAAAAATCCATTTGATGAAAATTTAAGTTTACGTTTTGATTTAAGACTTCTAAAAATGAATAACAACGCGTTGAACACGAGTCAATTTTGGAAAGGACTATCAAAAGGACTCATATACTAAAACACATTTGATGGGAAAAAAATTAAAAAGATAAAGACCTAAGATATATGGAATTGTAAAACTTTAAAAATTCAAAGAACTTTCATAATGTTAGTTTAAACAATTATAGATTTCCATATAGCCTAAGATTATTACACCTTTAGTGTGCTTTCACCCCCAAGTTGACTCCCCATAATCTTCTTTCACCTCCTTCAACCTTGTGCTTTACCTTACACATAATTATGAACTAAATTTGTACAAAGGCAAAAAATTAAAAATTACTTTAGTAATCATTTTGACTATACAATTTTTCTTAACCAGCTATGTGAATGATATTTTAATGCAAAATGAAATTGATCACTTGTGAACTACATTTAACACATCCTAAAAGGAAATCTTACATGACCTCAAGTGGAAAGGTGCAAGGTTCACCTTGTCAAATTTAATACAATGAAGGGAAAATATAAATCCTTGAGCAAAAAAGAAAAGATGAATGACAAGTTGAATCTAAGAGGAGATGAAGGAAATGACAAGGGATTGTGTGTCATTAATCCTTAATATTCTCTATTCCCCTTGTAGTGTGATTGAAAGGTTTGGATTTAATAGGGGATATATTAGGCCATAGCTCCCATGAGGGAATTCACTACAAGCTCTTAAATTTGATTCTTGCATAGTCACTAGTGATGACAATCTTATATTAAACGAATGATTCAAAGTTATTTGGGAACTTCAAGTATCTACTTATAAGGTTTCAAATAGTAATATGGTCAAGAAAGTGCAAGGTTGAAATGCAACACTAATAAAATAAACTACTCAATGTTTGCCACTTTTGAGAATTATGTACATGACATACATTGCCTACATATAGACCTAGTAGGTTATTTAAAACTTTAAACACTTATTAAATGTACCCCAAACAATTGCCACTCCATTTTCCATTTGTTGGTCATTTTTCAAAACATACATCCATCCAATTGAATACCATTGGAACAAGACACCACTTATGGCCTTATCACCATGTTTGTCACTTAGGTGGTCTTTATGGGTTGCATGGTTTTACACAATTTGACATGATCATTACACAATGTAGGAGTCTACTGGATTTACACTTACATTTAAACAATGTTATACTTGGGGACAAAGTGGGATGTGGGGGCTAAGTGGGCTAGAGTGAACCAGTCCCATGATTGCATTAGTTGGCCATTCTATCCATAGGATGGGCTAGATGATTCACCTCTTTTCATTTGCCTCCTTACCTTACATTAACCAACATTCTACCATAGTCAATATTTTTTGGTTGTTGACCTTTGACCATTTTTTTTGTTGCCAATTTTTTCCCAACTCTAACCTCTGTACTATCCACCCACCTAGCTACCCTAATGACCTAAATCTTATCCCTACCTACAAACTAACAACTAATCCTTTACTTACTTTGGCCAAACTTTTATTTCCTTTTGGTTAAACCTATATTTCTTCTTGACTAAACTTATAGTTCTTCTTGGGTAAACTTCTATCTCTTAAACAAAACTTGTATATTTTATTGGCTAAACTTTTATCTCTTGGTTAAACTTATATTTATTGGCTAAAACCTATATTTTTTCTAAGTTAAAGCTATATTTATTGGCTAAACTTTTATCTTTTGGTTAAACCTATATATTTTAATGTTTAAACTTCTATCTTTTGGTTAAATTTATATCTCTTAACTAAACCTATATTTCTTCTTGGTTAAAGTTATATTTATTGGTTAAACTTATATCTCTTGGTAAAACCTATATATTTTACTAACTAAACTTCTATGTCTTGATTAAACCTACATATCTTATTAGTTAAATTTCTATCTCTTGGTTAAACCTATATTTCTTTTTGGTTAAACATATTTTTTTCTTGGTTAAACATATATTTTAAAAATAAACTTATATTTCTTCTTGGTTAAACTTCCATCTTTTGGCAAAACAAATATATCTTACTGGCTAAACTTTTATATTTCGGTTAAACCTATATTTATTTTTATCTAAATTTATATCTTTTGGTTATTATTATTATTATTATTATTTGGTTAAACTTATATTTCTTGGTTAAACCTATATTTATTCTTGGTTAAATTTCTATTTCTTGGCAAAATTTATAAATTTAACTAGTTAAACTTTTACTTAATTCCTATTCCAGAAATTAAAATAATAAACAACACTTAGATTTTGTAAGAAAAAAGAAGAACCAATAGTTAAGTATGACAAAACTCTATATAATATTCATATATTTTACCTCTAGGTGCAAACGAGATATAATGAGCCAACGAAATTATTATAAAAAAAATTGCATGTCCCTTTCCCAACAAAAATAAATTCATATGAATGAATTTTGGAACAATTTTTTTTACAACTTGTTATAATAAATGCTTATAGTTGTCCAAGTACATGACATGTTTTTTTCTTCATCATTTTTGAATAAATATGAATTTTTGAAAAGTGTCCTAATCCTTTGTAAATTTAGTGTCTCTTTATAAAAATGATAATAATTTCAAATTATAACCAATTTTTATTTTTCTACATTTTTATGTTTTCTTGTATAATAAACTATAATTTTTTGAAAACATATCATGTACATTTTACCCCATTTATGTGTGGCAAAAGACTTTTGAAGTTCTAAAATTCTAGATTAATTAGAAGGCAATGTGAAGGTAGGATACTTTGAATCACACAAATCATTTTGCAAGTTATCATTAGAAATTCATTATAAAAGAAAATTCTAACTTTAGTAACTTACCTGATAGAGAATTTAAATTTGAAACATGAGATTTAAATTATTACTTTCATTCAAGAAATGACTTAATGAAAAAAAACCATAATTCAAGGTACATAAAAAAATTTGGTCATCAAAATCCTCTCAAAAAGTTTTCCTTAGGATCAATGTTACCACACTATATTATCATTGAATCCTTTATTCAATAAAAAACATTATATGGTGTAAGCAAAATGAAGCAAACAATTTCATTACTTTCTCAAATTTGGAACAAGTAGATTTAAAATAATAACAAAACTCATTATAGAATTGTGGAACATTGAATGTTTTCATTTCAATGATTAAAAATAATATATGTTTACATTAATGTGAATTGATTTTTATATTTCAAATTGCAAAAATAGGTTTGAAATAAAAGTTTCAAAATACAAGTTAGCTTTTGATGTTTATTTATGTGAGTTTTTAGTTTCAAGTAGGTGTCAAATAGGTTTTTACAAAAAGAAAGTAGATTTTTTTTCTAACGTTCTAAAACATATGTTGATTTTCACTTTTTAATTTATTACACATCAATTTCATTAATTTTTTAAACCAAAAAGTAGGTTTGAACACATATTTTTCATAGTTTAAAGGTACATTTTATTTACTTACATTTATTTTTTCTTTTAATTTTTTTAGAATTAGATTCTTATAAACCTAATAAAACAAATTAATGTTATTTGACACATACTTTCACCTAATTTGATGCTACTAGGTGAAAATACATTAAGGGTGAGCCTTTTTTCACCAAAAAAGGTGATATATAATGAGTATTATAGTACGGAATAAGTTAAAATTTTGATGGTATTCTTTGGCTATCATAAACGCAAGAAAAAAATTTAAAAATTTGCATGAGAACATTGTGGAAATCAAAGTTCATTCTAAATCAAAATTATTTTTGATCCAACGGTTAGATGAAGAGAACGGGATAAAATTAATGTACATATAATATATAACTTATAATTTTTCAATGACCATAAGGCCTCAGGTTTATGGTTCATAAAACATTATCAAAAAAAAGAAAATTGAAAAAATAATGTAATGCTCATCTATAAAATCTCTTCCTTTTTGATATGGTAGTGGTTTTTTCTTTAAAAAAGATATTATTACACATTTATTATCCAAAAATGAAAAAAACACACTTTTTTGAATGAAATTTCATCCAAAAACTTTGAATCTTTAAATGGTCCTAAATTTAATTCATGCATATCAATATCATACACAATTAAAAAATTCACCTAAAAATTCCACTCACAACTTTAGTTTTGAAGTATATATGTAAATTTTTCAAACTTTGTGACAAGTATTATTTTGTCACAAATATATTCCATACATTCAAGTTTTTCATTGTTTGTTGGATTAAAAAAAAAATTGATTAGATTAAGTTTCATTTTAATCAAATATACTTAAAACAAGCAAAAATAATCCAAGATGTGATGTCCATACATTACCAAAAAAAGTAATTGTAAAAAGATTATATTTGTGACTACAATTTTTCGGGGGTTTAGGTGCTTACACCCTACTTTATATGAATGGTGCAAGGTTGAAGGGGAGATGTTTATCCTATGTTATCTTGCTTTGACGTATATATGAAAGTGTATGAAATCTAAATTCATTAATTGTGGATTGTTGCAAGTTTTTGGGTATTTCTTAAAAAGTCCATTATGTTATGACAATTCAAAAATTATTCAAAAAATTCATACAATGTGATTATAATATATATAACATTCTAGTGTTGAGTCTTTTATCAGCTTAATATTTTCTATTTAATCACGTTACCAATTACAAATGGGTCCAAATTCTTTAAAATGTATCAAAAAACTTATCACAACATCACTTTTTTGTAAGCCTTTTTGATATTCTTTACTAGTCATTTTTCATGATGTACATGGACACAAAGTGTGTGATATTAATTTTTTAAAAATATGATGGTCCAACATATCATACTTCTAAATATGAATTTAAAAAAATTAGTAATGTGTATAGGAATAAAAATTATAAAGCAAAATTAAGGATTGCATCAAGGACTAATTAGTTGGGGGTGCCTCACAAGCCCAATTTTGTTTTTCTGCAATGAGCCAATTTGATTGGCCCATCGCAAAAAAAAGTTGAAATTATGGAAGCTTCTCAAAATAATGTTTTTACTTTGTCTTCCTTGGTATTACTTTAAAAATTTGGACCCAAATTTCAAAATCTTGAAAAACCTACCTTGTGACAACATTTTAATGGATAGTGTAATTTATGTTTTCACCTTTGGGTAATTTCGCAACATGTGCATAAATTATATGCTTTCAAAATGTGTTGCATTTAGTTTTGGGTTTCTTTTTGGTGTTTGGGGTTTATATTTTGATTTTCATAAAGTTAATAATGTTATCTAATATTTATTTATTTTAAAAATAAATTAAAAAATAATAGAGGTATTTATGGTATATGTAATATAATAATTTAAAAATTTTTTTTACATCACACTAGGTTTTAATTTGAACATCAACCAAGAAATTTTGAAATGAAACTTTTAAAAATGGCTCACTTCACATTTCTTGTCATCTTTTCATTTGAAAATAATTATTTGTCAAAATTCTAATTTATCACATATTTATGATCATTGCCTTTAAAAAAATCTATTTATGATATGATAATTATCAAACTTTTCATGTGTTTCATAAACTTAATCCAATCATATGGAATCACAATGTTTTGTAAACATTACAATCATGAAGAATAAAAATTATTTCAATCATTTTTTGAAGTATAAGTTTTGCATTTTTTAATGCATTGTGACATAGATTTTTTTGCTTAAATATATTCTGCCCACATTATATGAAATAAAAAAATATTGTTCTTTTAACAAATGTTTAACTTTTTAAAGTTTTGACTTATCATAATATGCAAAAACATTGTGGAAATCTCTTGTAATAATGATATGGTTGAAGTTCAAATACAATATTTAAAATATATATATACTGTGACAAACAATCTTGGACTTTCATTGAAGACATTACCAAAATAAGAGGTGACATGAGGAAACAACCAAACCTTGTCCAATTTTTGTAATACTCTCACTTGTGTGCCTTATTGAGCATAAAGAATGACATTGCATTTGGAAAGATGCTGAGAACATGCTGAGCTTTTAGAAAACAGAATACTCACACGCACAGAACCTAATGAAGGTGGTTTGGAATTTTTTAGACCTAAAGTGTGAGAGATATAAAATTTAGAGTATTTTTTGTCATTGAAAATTCAGTTAACTTATGAAAGAACGTTTTGGAATGAAAATTTCGTTGGGTAATCAGTTTTGGCTTGTTTCAACGGCACAGGCTACACTAGTGTAATTTATAAATAAAGTTGAATCTTTCTCGGTTATTTTTGGATAAGAGCAAGGCCCGGAGAATGTGAATCATGCTACCTTGAATATGGGAACTCCCTCGGCCCCTCTTTGCATTATTCTTCTTCCAAATAAAAGGTTCCGGAAAGAGAGACTAGAATGTGCATTATTCCAAACGTTGAATCAGGATACGAGACGTTTTTTTGCAGAAGACCTGCCTTTTAGTATGAAATAGCAAAAGCTGGCAGATTTAAACCCACAAACGTTCTTAGATTTTGGGCGACGGCGGGTGCCCAAGTTTCAACTGTTAGTTAGACTTTGCACTACAATCACATTCCTCCGCTTCAGGCAAATCTCAAAATCTGGTGTACTGGTGAATGGAACTGTCGTCACCGATAGAGGAACTACCAAGTCCTGCTTGACTGTAATACTAGTATGTTGCTTACTAGGAGTTTAAATCGAACTGCGGGAACTCTTCCTAAAGTAGGTTCCAAGGTGGTTTACAAAGACCTATTAGTTAGCCAAAAGTTTTAAACTTCGAAATCTTGCACTTTCCTTAATTGACATGTCTAAACCTCAAGAGCTGCCTTAGAGCAAAGCTAGTCACAAAGAAAACCACACGCATTATAAGTTACTGGCTGTCTTAGGCAAACAAGACAAGATAGGCAGGTTGGCAAAGAGGGACAAGAGCCATAGTATACACTAGACAATAGAGCTCTTAAATTTGCGAACATATCTTAGATTACATAAACTAAAATCACAGGAAGTAATAATTCATGTCTAATAGGCAAATGTAGCCCTAGTGAATTAGAGAAAAGTGATTCCTGAGATAGTTTACTGCAAAGTGTTCTAGACGCTGAATTATTGCATTCATCCAAGTGCATACACGTTCTTTTTAAAGTGAATGCATGGTGGACCTCTGCTATACTTCTTGTGCAGGATACATGCAATGGGGTTTTCCTTTCTTGAAGTCACCTTTCTCTCCTATTCAGATAATGACTAGATTATAATTGACATGACAACTCTCCAGTTTCATCCTGTCTAGCAACTAGAGTCTAGCACAAAAGTTCAGGGTGAAAAGAGATAACATCAAGTCCTATTTATCAACTTCATGATGTCCACATATCAACCAATTGGCTGTTGTATACTCATCCATAGTTCATTGGAGCAGAGTGGTTTTCACAAGACTATATTAGAGACTAAGTCTAAACTATATTTACACAACTTGTCACTAATTCATGATGTGGATTGGATTATGCTTGACACCATTAAACTTGCAACAACTACATACCTGTTAGTTTTACAGGCACACTGGTTCTAAGCAATTTCTATTTTTAATTTTAGCAAGTTCTTGAGCGGAGCAAACAGTGGTCTCTTCTAAAATGCTCAAAATACATGTACTGTATGTCATGAACCACTCGGGAAACCTTTTCTTGATCATTCATGATAACATATAAACCTGAGCTCATGTCACATCCCTCAGACCTCTATCCAATTTCAAGGTGTTATCATAACCTAGAAAAAGATGGTATTAAATTACGTTGAGCGCTTCTACATTGACATGTATACTTCATCCAGATCATGTTTACCCATGTTCACCCTCCAATCATTACATTGTTGAGGGTGAGTTTCAAGTTTTACTTAAACTTCCAAGGAAAGGAACAAGGTACACGGCCAGTTCTGCGGAAAACTTAAATCTAATATATGGTCATTAAAAGTTACCTTTCGCTCGTGAACAAAAAGGTGAGTTCTATCTTGCCAACAATTCAGGTCGGTTACAATTGAGTCAATAAGTGTGGAAGCAGAAAACCCGCACGTTCCTGAGATAAGAATAACATGTCGCAAGACAATATGTTCAAAGCACAACAATCAATTAGCCATTAGAAATTGATGAAGGAACTTGGAATGAAATGCGCTCATTACTTAAACGAGTATTTCAATTTTGGACCATCATAGACACTCAAATTGGATGCCTCACCGTTCCAAGCTTAACTGCTGTAATAACCAAAAACTCTAATGACCGTGCAAGGGTTAGTGAGAACTTCTTCCCCTGGTGTGAAACCCATCTCTAGGAACTGGGAAACTGTCAAATGCACCATTACACAGGAGGTCACCCATCCTTCCAAGACTACTCAGTCTATTGTGCTTCAGTCCGAAGATCATATGGGTCCTACCTTCCACCCAAGTTAGGCCGCATATTCTGAAATTAATCAATCTAAGCTCAGAACGGTGCTACTTCCTGCACATTCCACAGAGAGTTACAACGAGAATTATTCCAAGATCTTTCTGCGGCAGTATTGCTGCAATTCCTGAAAGGATTTTTTTAGCCAAAAAATTTCTCGTTCCAGATGCTTCGACGTATAGAACCTATGAACAAGCGATAGAACAGTCTAAAAGGAATCGTAGGTACTGAGGATCTATGTAACTTCCAGTCCACTCGGTTCTATCGGTTCTAGTACTCACCCTGCAAGTCCAACATCGTCAATCGTCAAATGATCAACAGACATGGCAATATGGGCTTCTAACACACATCAAAACGAATTAAACTTTTTTCAACTTGAAAGAAAACTTCGCGGTCTGTCTAAATGTGGATTAATGCAGTACCTTCATGAAACTGCATATGATTCCCTCGTCTAGAGAAAGGCCTCTCCATCATGAGCACAAGGCTATACGCTGTCTGCCTAGCCTGAAAACTCACAGAAATATTTGGAAGGATTAAACAGTCGGGCAGACCATAATGACAAGTTCGGCCATATCTTCCAAGCAGCATGTTCATGGACCGATTCAGTGCTACTTGCTGATCTATGCTGCCTTAAAGTCCATAGACAATACCTTACTTTATTTACGTAACAGAAGTGCAGCCTCACAAGATGAAAAATATTCTACAAATATTCGAGTTTAACCGAACATGTGAACACTATTAGTGCGGATAAGGGCGTGAAAGGAAGGATATCAGACATCGTAGTGGTTGCTTATAATACTATGCTATTGTGAGCCTTCAAGCTGGGCTCTACGACAACTGTCTTCGCTGATAGTAGAAAGTTTCATGATTATATACAACAACTATTATGACTGTAGAGATGGTGAAAATTGTACTGGTAGAGAAGTGCACTGTCACCGCATACCTTTGAGCATAAATGTCTTCTCGGCCGGCTAAATTGAGCCCTACCGTCACGGCCCGCGTAGTCGACGACTAGCGGTTAGCATATACCGTCTGAGACAGTGAAGCGAGTCCTGTAACACGCACATGAAGGACAAGTGCCGGGGCAACGTAGTCTCAGGATGCAGCAGGTCTGCGGCACAAAAAAGTCATCTTGGATAAAGATATAGCAAGATCAAAGTCAGATTACTGTACTACCGCCAAGGACGTACAAGATATAAGTAAAACTATGCAAGATTTTCCTTCACCAAAACGTCCTTTTAGTGAGAAATAGATGCTACAGAGATGAGGGGGAGAGAGGTGACAGGCAGAGAGTGAGCACGCCTGCTAACGTACGAAGCAGCGTACATAAAGCAACTGTGCTCACTCTCTTCTGTCACTACTCTCCTCTGACACGAAAACACAGACACAAATTGAGATGATCCTACTAGCTGCTGCTGGCCGCAAGGTTTCCACGGCACTTCCTTCATTGCCTGGGACGGATAATATATCTTCTCTCCCAAGGACGCTCGTATTGAATTCCCTGGTGGCTGCTAGTTCGCAATCACAACCTCGAACTCGGGTGCGAAAAAATGGAGCACGATAAGCACCTGGCACGGTTGGGGTTTTGTGGAGGTGAGAGAGGTGGTTTTCTTGATGAGGTGGTCCCATCCTCGTTTAAAACGCCGCACATACTGCGACTTAATTAAACCAGAGCTTTTAGTGGATGAGAAATAATTTCGACTGCCAAATATAAACGAATCGCATGGGGTTAGATTGCGTTGGCTCCAGTTACTGAACGAGAAGTTGCTTTACCCTTTATTTTCTAGGGCGGCGCTACCTAAACTACACACTCACCACTTGAATTATCGGCTGCCGATCAAACTCCAACCATGCTCCCCCTTTTTTTCTCTCACAAACGCATCTACTCGGCCTGTAAAAGAGTGCTTTCGAAGCTCCCCAGTCATTGTGATCCATGGCATTAAAAATTTGAGAGTCTTGAATGGAGGGGGAAGGTTGTTGTTACAAGTCCAGTTGCTAAAAGCAGTTGTTGCCACTGCAGTAAGCGCCGAAAAAAGTGTTGTCACGTGGATCAGCCCAGTAGCAAAATTGAACTACGCGTTTTGTGGCCCGGAAGTTACTGTAGCAAACTAAATTATCTGCACCAATTAATTTAAATTCCATATTTAGTCAATGGTTATCAAGACCCAGGCTCCTGATTCTGCTATGTTCATCCTGATCATTGGACATCCTCTTCCGAACTCAGTTTTGGGTTTGTGAACCGGCATCGTGCCAGTAACAAAAATCTGCCCCTTTTGACTCATTATAACACGGAGAAGTGCAACACAGGCAAAAGATGGATAATATTTTTAGCCACAAAAAAAATCAATATTTATGCTGATATTTAACAGCTAGTTTTATGTTTAGATCATTGGAGTTAATTAATTTCTAAGAATTGAATAGCTGATCTGAAGTCGAAAATAAACTTGTTAAAAAAGACCCCCCCACCCTGGGAATGGTTTTTATCATTATCATTGGCGTTTAAGCTAAGGATCAACATGACCCTATTTGAGCCATATTCATGTCAAGTTTCTAATTTAGCATAGTGCATGCAATGGAACACATAGTAAATCTCTAGATCCTGGATTTCGTTTAATTCATTGTACCCTGGCATATTTCTAGGATCTTCTCGGGGAGATGTTTAGCGTTCGCAAAACTTTTTGGCTAAACTTAATTATGTCTGACGGTGCCCTTTAATTATAGGACACACACGTAAATTATTTACCAGACGTGCTAATTAACAGAAAAGTGATGAATCATGGTAATTGCGAAATTGCGTGGTGGCTGACACCCAGTAGATGCACCGTATGCCAATTGAAACTCATATGAAATGGACTTCATAGTTGCAAAGTAAACTACAAGGAGCTAACGGAGCTGGGTGTGTATGAATTGATATGGTTAAAGGCAAGATCTAAATCCCGTTCTCCTCTGAATTCTAAAGTCGAAGCATTAAAGTCAAAATAAAACTTTGCCATTAGAGGGATATTTAGGCATGACTGGTTAGAGTTCTGATCCCATTTGCTTTAAGTATTACTTTTTCTTGGAAAGGACTCTGGAATGTTTGCAATATTAGGCTTCATGCTGCAAGTTCTTTTCATGTGGTTCATTTAACGTTTTAATAAATGTTATGATATAATGTATGCACTTTGGTTCGTCTTAGCATTCAAGGGACAAAATGTTTGCATACGGGGATTAGTATTGGAATAATATAGATGTAATAATATACCAAGTTCAATGTCAAGCAAGTATAGATAATATGGATAATATTGTTGATTTTTTATTTTCGAAAGAGATACTTAGAAGTACCTCAGGAGTGATGGCTCAGTGATATATAGCCCCTATCTATGACCTTAACACCTCAAAAGAGATCCTAGGTTCAAACCCACTAGTGTGCAAGTGAAAGCCCTGCTGGCCCTCCTCCACTGAGCTTGACTTGAGCGTGACAACAGCTTGGTCCAGTCTGTTGCTAGGCTTCAAAAGAAAAGAAAAAAAAAACAGAACAGAAAAACCTACCTTTGGCGGAGGGACCAACTTGTCATTCGCTTGAACCATTACAAGTTCTCAAATTTTAACTTGGACATTAAAAGATCAATGGCAAGTTGAAAGGATTATTAGCACCCCCCAAAAAGGTAACTTAAAAACAAGAAATGTGATTTAAAACACATTGGTTTGGTTGAACTAGTGCGTAGATTTGTCATAAATACCAACTATCGCGTGGGTATATGTTGAGTCATACTTGGATGTATAATCACATGCTTGACTTTCTGTTACCTATGTATCGATTAACTTAGACACATGTATGTTGAATGGCCATAATCAAGACTCATCTACTTATCATTATAACATCTGTTGATGAAATTGGATCATTTGTAACAATGATCTTTTCTTTCGTTAAATTGTTGGAACAAGAAGATTTGATTGCAAGGCTTGACAATTGAAAGTAGCAGGTATGTACTCTCATGTGTTTTATCATACTTTCATTTGTCTTTCCAATTCCGCGTTTCCCTCTCATTTGAGTACATTTAACTATATATAGCAAATCAAGCTAATGAAACAAACATGTCAGAAAATATTGTTTTGCAAAAATTATATTTGAATTCACATAACATCTTTGTTCTGATTAAAGAAAAATAAAATAGACACTTACTGGCATTATGTCTACCTAAATCATTTACAAGTGGTGTAAGTAAGGGCATTAGGGGCCTTGGGTGAACCAGCACCCACGTTGACACCATCTGGAAAAAACCCCAAAATCCCATTAAATTATTTCCGAATATTACAAAATATGCCATGCTTAGACTAAATCGGGGTCTATGAGTTCAAATATAATATTTTTTCAGCTTAACATGGCCACGAGGAGGTCTCGCTCAAAAAGGTGAAGGTACCAACTCGGGTGCTGGTTCACCCTTTCAAGAGATCCGATGTTTCAAAGTTAAGCACCACAGGTTGAAGATAAATCTAGATGACTTCCCAAGATAGCAATATTGCAGTAACGTGCAGAGCCCACCTGCAAGAGGTGACATTACCTATATATAGCAGAAGAGGATACTATCACACCAACTCCAAAGTAATGCATGGAATATCAGATGACAACTATCATTAGCAATCCAAATATTCCCACAACCTCGTAGTACAACCCAGTAACTTCCTTTAGGATTGGAGTTTGGATTATAATCTTTTGAATTTTTCTCGGGTCTGGGAGGTTCTCCAGCGGCAATCCAACAGTCAGAATTCTACTTACCCATTGCTCTAGAACTCTTTCCCAAGTGCTGACATGAAAAAAAAAAACTGACGGACCGTATAGATACTAGTGTTAATTATGGTTTCATCAGTCAGCGTTAATGATTCCCCAATGTAAGTAGTTAGTGAATATTACTTGGCAGGTTAGCAACTAAATTGATTATTTATTTCCCTGTCTTTCCTTCTAAATACTGGTCACTGTCAATAGGGCTTTGGAGTTTCTGTAGAATAATAAGAAGCCATAATTTTGTGCCATGGTTCCAGGCCAAAATACCCAACCATGGCAAACATGTTCAGGATGTCATAATTTACTGAACTTGCATCATGGATTTTAAAACTTAGGATTCAATTTAATTGCAATACATTATTCTATTATTGGGGAAGAATGAGCATAAGCCAATAGCTTCGAAGTGGCTGGACTTGTGGCCACCCTGCAGGTGGTTCCGGGTTCAATTCACTGCTAGGCCATGGAGCTAGCTAGATGCTAGTACCAACCAATCGGTATAGACTGATTGTCAACAAGGAATATGCAGGAAAATTGGGGTTTTTTAAAGTTAAAAGAATTCCCCAAATGCATGGGCAACCACAATGCCTCCCTTATGAGGCCCAAAAAGAAAGTTCATCTTCTAAACGAGACAATAGCCTTGAGGGTGAGGAGACACTCAACAGTCATGCAAGTAATTGGTAAACTTTCACGTCGTTCTTCATTGATCTTCGTTACATAACAACAATAACAGTACTAGGATCACCCCTTGATGTAGAAAGATCAACTCATGAGGCTCGAGGAATGCAACATGCACCCGTCTGTTCTGTAATATTATATTCATGTCTTATTTAGTAGCACCAGGGAAGCTCTGAAACTGACTTCGATATCCTTCAAAAGATTCGACCTGTTCAGTCTTTGCTTATTTCTCATGATCTTTCTCCACGCAATCCCCAATTCGCTTCCTGTCGATTCTCTTGTTTGTCGTATCATGACAAACAAGTTACAGAAGATACCACATTTTTTAACGCACCTGAAGAGACGTGGCCCCTTGGGACTTGGAGATCAGCTCCCATGAAAGACATCAGAAAGATGCTGTAGTTGTGTCCGATGACGTGAAGACCATAAAGCACTTTTTCTAGAAGGTGCAGATGGAGCCAGCTTTGAAGCCACTGATTAATCTGGTGCCTAATTTAGAGGTTGCAGGTGTTATCGTCTTTTTGAGATTCACACTTTACCAAAGAGCTGCAGGCTCTAGAGTCTAGGATCAGAAAAGGGTGACTGCAGCATAATAGCGCATATATTGTGTGACAATCTCGATTTTAAATGAACATTTACATGGCGCGTGAGATACGTGAGAGCAGCTGGCAACAGCTTTCGAGCTCCCATAAATTAGGTTGCCAACTTTTTTCCTTTTATTTCTGTCTGATTGTCGAATATGAATGACCGTGAGCTGGTTCACAGTCGCACCTTGCTAATCCAGATGATCACTTCTGATTCTTTTGCAGTCAAGTGTATCTGTCTGCTCAGTCAACTGATATGCAAAATAGTAGATCCGGTTCTGACAATTTCTTCCTAGACATATGTGAGACGAAATTATTCTACCCAGACTTTTCAATAATGCAGGCGAGACACTAAATACCCCTAACAAGCGCATTTTCGGGTTTGTCTTTTGTGCCCTGCATGGTTCTGTGCAGAACCGTGCTGGGCGGTTCTTTTTATTCAGCATGTTTTG
>Ga0116229_10002705_pt1 | contig 28834 bp, 19 predicted proteins | sample S1TSphgellanicum_3_FD_87313 | JGI IMG/M metagenome (GOLD analysis project Ga0116229, IMG submission 87313) | Host-associated microbial communities from peat moss isolated from Minnesota, USA - S1T2_Fc - Sphagnum magellanicum MG | ecosystem: Host-associated > Plants > Peat moss > Unclassified...
CCTTGTGATGGTCATGTAAATCAAACTCCCCACTATGCGTCTGTACATAGTGGTATCCTCCATGAGGTCTCCTTCATCTGCACTTAACTTCACATTTTGCTCCAATGGAATTGAAATGGGTTTGTGACCCGTCATCCCATATTCAGATAATTTATTCAATGCATATTGCCTTTGTAGTAACTATATCCCTTTAGGGGACTAGATTACCTCAATGCCAAGGAAATAATGTAACTCTCCCAAATCCTTCATTTCAAATTTTTGCTTCAAAAACTTCTTCAAATCAGAGATGTTTACATCATTATCTCATGTGATAATCAAGTCATCAACATAGATGATTATGACTACAATCCCATGATCTGTCTTTTTCACATATAGTGAAAAATCTGCATTAGATGTTTAAAATCCACTTGTGACAAAATATTAACCTATCTTGTCTAACCAAGCTCTAGGTGTTTGCTTCAAGTCGTACAAAGCTTTCTTCAACCTACAAACCAAATTAGGATGTGTTTGGTTCACATAGCTTGATGGTTGTTCCATGTACACTTCATCCTGTTAATCTCCATGAAGAAAAACATTCTTTACATCCATTTGATGTAAAGACCATCCTTTTGCTACTGCCATAGCAATGATTGCTCTTATAGTTGTCATTTTAGTAATTAAACTATATGTTTCCTCATAGTTTATGCCATAAGTTAGGGCATAACCTTTGGCAACCAATCTTGTTTTGTATCTACTCACAGATCCATCTGCATTGTGTTTGACTTTGTACACCCATTTGCACCCAATTGCTTTCTTGTCCTTTCGTAAAGTTACCAATTCCCAAGTAGCATTAGCATCCAAGGTTGCCATCTCGTCATCCATGGCATTGTCCCACTTAGGGTTTCCAACCGCTTGTTCAAAACAAGTGGGTTCAACCTCCTATATAACTCTCACCATGTATGCGTAATGATGAGCTACAAATCCATCATATGTGAGTCTTTGTACATGGTACTTGATTTGTGTGGATCTTCGTACTCCATGGTTGTTGTCAAGTGTTTTCAAATCTTTCTTAGCCATTCGAGCTCTGGGAGTAATGACTAAAGTGAATCTTAATTCTTCACCCACACTCTTCTTTGAATCACTTAACTCATCATCTACATGAAGATTTTTAGATGATGTTTGAGAACTACCATGTACAATGTTTGAAGATCTTAATCTTCCTTTCCATGGAGTGCTATTTGACCCACTAATTGAAGATTCTTGTGGTCCATTGATTAATTGTGATTCTTGTTCCACATTTGATGAAACATCACCATTTCTAACTTTTCCATCTTTTGTTATCTTCAGTGGTGAGTACCAACTAATCATATCATCAAACACAACATTTCTACTCACTTGTAACTTTCGAGTGGAAAGATTGAAGCATTTATATCCTTTTTGTTCTAAGGAATATCTAATGAAAATACACTTCTCAGCTTTTGGGTTTAGTTTTGATCTCTTCTCGTCAGGAACATGCACGTATGCGATGCAACCAAACACTCTTAAGTGTGAGACATTGAGTTTCTTGTGTGTGAATTTTTCTTCAAGTGTCATGCCATGAACTGCTACTATGGGTGTTCAATTCATGATATAGACTACAATTGCTACCACTTCAACCCAAAAATAATTTGGAAAATTCTTCTCATTTAACATGGCACGTGTTATTTTTGCAATGTGCCTACTTTTCCTTTTAGCAACTCCCATCTGTTGTGGGGAATAACTACATGAGTATTTCCTTTGAATTCCATGCTCCTTCAAGTATTCACTGAATTCATTTGAAAAATACTCTCCCCTTCCATCGAACCATAGGCACTTGATGCTCACACCCTTCTCCTTCTCCACCATTACTTTGAAATTCAAAAAATATTGAAACACTTCACCTTTGTGTTTCTTGAAGTAGACCCACACCTTCCTTGTGTGGTCATCAATGAAACTCACGTAGTACTTGGATCCTCCAATGGATTCTATATTCGTGGTCCACACATCTAAGTGGATCATTTCCAAAGGTTTGGAACTTACATGAGTTGTTTGAGCTGGGAATGGATGCTTAGTTTGCTTCCCCAATTGGCATGCTTCATAAACTTCTGACATCACCTCTTCTGTTCCAAATTTGGTAAGACCTTCAACAAGATTTTGTTTCTCCATGAGCTTAAGACGTTGGAGATTAACATGGCCAACCTGCTTATGCCAAATTCCAATATCTCCAGCTCATTTTCCATGTGTGAATAACATGGAATTCACCTTAGGCATGTTCACATCCAAGGTGAACATTCGTCCACTCCTTTCCCCTTTTGCAATCAATTTGCTTTAGTTCTTCATGTCTTCCACAAAACATCCATTTGGGTTGAATGTCACCTATAAACCTTGTTCCACCATCTGGCCTACAGAGACCAAATTTTTTGTTATGGTTGGAACATGAAGTACATCTTTCAAGTACTTTGTTTACCCATCTTACATGGACAATGGCACCTTGCTAGTTTGTGTGATGGGATGTATAGTGTCATCACTAGTTTCCATAAACCCTAGTGTCTTTAAATCCTTTGTGTCTTTAAACCATTTTCCATGACTAGTCATGTGGTTTGAAGCTCCAAAATCCACATACCAGACATTATTATCTGATACACCTCCTATCATTGAATTTGCCATGTGCTACATCACAAACAGTTGCTCATCACCTTGATTACTAATTAACGCATAATTCCCTTGTTGCAACTTTCCATTTCATGCATCATGCTCCCTTTGATAACAATTATTTGCCATGTGCCCAGGTTTCCCATAATAATAGCAATTTGAGTCGCTATTTAGTTGTTGACCTCGATGACTTCCACCATGACCTCCACGACTTCCTTGATTTCCTCTTTCTTCAAAGTTTCTTTGTCCACCTCCATAGCTTGACCTTCATGTTGATGATGTCCACCATGCGAGCTTCCGTGTTCACGCCTCAAAATGAAGTTTTACCATCTCTACCTTTACGTCTATTAGTATTTGAGTAGAAAGCATTTTCTTGTGATCCTCCATTGAATGAAGTACCAACAATTTTCATCTCTTCATTTATAAGTAATGTTATTAAGTCTTGGAAATTGGGAAATGTTTCTCAAACTGCAATTGAAGTACGGAACTAGTTATAGTCTTTTCCACGACCACTAAATCTTCATCATCTACAGGAGCTCCTATAGATGCAAAAGCATCTACAAGGTTTTTCACCTTTGTAGAATAGTCACTGATGTTCATTTTGTTTTTCTGTAAATTATGCAACTATTGCTTGAGTTGCATTTTACGTGCTTGTGTATTGGTGTTATACATTTTCACCAATGTATCCCAAGCTTGCTTGGGTGATTTTGCATCTTGAATATGCATAATCATGGAATCGGACACACTCACAGAAAGCCAATATAAGATTTTCCTTGCTTTTTCATGCCAAGTTTTATTGGTTTGAATTTGTTATTGTGTGGGGTTTTCTAGGAGAAGAGGTTCTTTTTCATCACCACTTATGAATTCCCAGTAACCTTTCCCCATCAAGAAATTCATATCCTAAATTTCCACACTTGGAAATTGTTTTTGTTTAATTTCTCAATTACAATTTGAGAAATACTATTCGCCATTTTTCAAAGCAACACTCAATGTCTTCTTGGGGTTTCATAAATGATTTTAATTCCTTCCTTGGGTTTCTAGGATTAAGATTAGGGTTTTCCTTCCTTAAGTTTCTAGGATTAGGGTTAGGGTTAAGGTTGAACAAGATGGACCTTGCATATATATGTATGTCTTGAGTCTTAACATATCCAAACTCCTTGAAATTTTGGGAGACACATTTAATATATGTCTTGTATATTTGATAAAAATTTCAGCTCTATTGATGATGACGACAAAAAGTTATCACTTTCAAAAGAAACTGACTTCAAAACTAAGACTGAAACTTTAGATGCTTGGATCTCTCTCAATACAAATCCAAATGACATGAAATTTCTCTCACATATATAGTCCTTTATGATCTATTAGATCTCAAAGCTGCAGATCCAAAAATGCTCAAACAAAGGAGATATGACCAAAAAACCAAATTTTCCATACAGTTTTCAAAAGCTCATAACTCTCACAAAACATATGATTTTCTTTTGAAAACTTGAAAATAGAAGCGTCATATAATCTTCTATAATCTCTTCAAGTTTCACTCCAAGATCTTTTCCCAGTAGATGTAAATCTAGATTTAAAGATCTGACTTTCACAACCTTTGATATGTTGATATCCTCTCACCTCTTTTCTTTTCTTTTCTTTCTTTTCACATTCTTTCCTTTCCTCGTTTCTCTTTTGCACTTGACAAATTCCTATGATATTACTAAAAACTCTCAAACTCTAGTTCTAGAAACTTTCTAACTATAGATCTTTTTCAACTTTCTCATTTAACAACCTAAGCTCTGATACCATGTTAACAAATAGGAGATCTACTCAAGTGTAAACATAAATCTTTATTGAAAGGAAACTACAACATGATGCTCACAACATGAAACATGACATTAAGAACTCCTCAAGGTTCTTGTCACATGAAATACACAAACTTGTGTAATGAAGAAAAGAAAGCCAAACCATCAACACCAAGGTATTGAATTAAAAGACCAAAGCACAAATAACCAAACTAATATAAGTAAAGAAAGTAATTCAACCTGGTGAAAGTAACCTAGTTACTTTCCTACTCCAATAACTAATGAAACCTAACTAATTGAACTTGAATTCTCAACAAAATAATCAACTTTTCAAAAATGAAAAAGCACATTGAAATCGTGGATATGAAATAAGTAATGGACTTTTGAATTTTGGCAATAATTTCCATCACACTTGTAAAACTCACAAATATGGACTTTAATTTTAAAATGTATTAGTCTCATGTATTTTTTAAAATTTGGGATATTGGATTATTGATATTTAAGGAATTAAAAATGCATTGAATGAACAAAATATGAGTTAAATTTATTGTGTTACAGACTTTTCAAGGTCCCAAAAATTACAGTAATTTTTAGAATATTTTTCAACATAAAATGATTTTTAAAAAACTATATTTTTGAAAAAAATTAAATGTCTTATAACATCATGATTGGAAATTGAAAATGAAAAAATTGTTAATTTCAATAAGATCTAAATATTCATATTTTAAGCTAGTTTTCAATTAAACTAGATATGGACTTTCAAAAAGAACTTTGATTTGCCAAAATAAAACACCTTGGTGTGCTTCCACCCATAAGAAAAACATGGCAATTATTGTCAGGAACATGAACAAAAAGATGGCTATGAGAAAATGATCACAACAACCATTGCCAATAACAAGAGGACAACCATTGTGAATAAAAGGATCATGGTGAAAAGTGTGAACAATTAACTTGGGAAAAAAAGGTGCAACATCACAACGAAGATGTGAATGTGCCTTTTCAAAAAAACCACCAATGCAAGGAAAATGAAGAAGTTTTGCAGAAAAAACCACAAAACAAGTAGAAGAATGCAAATAAAAACCTAAAAACTTTGCATGAAAAACAATAGAATTAAAGAAGAACATGAAAAAAAAAACCTAAACTTTAAATTATTTTCAACTTGCAAAGCTTAAAATGGAACCAAAATTGGGTTTTCTTCAAAACCTTGACCCAATTTCAAGTTTTAGCACACTTTAGGACCAAACCTTAAGTCTAATTCCAATTAGAAAGCATATGTGAAATTGGGGGGTTGGTTTTGGTTTTACAACCTAGGTTCAATTTTGGTTCCAAAAGTTGTGGTTGGTTTTAACTAGGTTCCTTGGATTTGTTTAACCAAAGATGGCAGTTTGGAATTGTTGAAGCAAATAATTGCCCAACATTTGTGGAAACCCCTAAACAAACTTTGAAATGAAAACCCCTAAAAAATGCCCAAAAGTGCAAACCCTAAGAAAGCCCTAAAGTGGAAAACTTTCCAAAAAATAAAAAATAACTTGAATTTTTTCTCACCCTTTATTTTCATCATTGGTCCCTAGTTTTGTAATTTCATCCCCATATTTGCAAACTTTAAAGATAACCAAAAATAAAGGATGAAATTGGGATTGGATATGGCACTTGGGAAGGCTTTAAAGATAATTTTATTGTTATAATATTTTTGGCATATTCAACAATTACTACACCATGCCCAATTTAATTGACAAATTTAAAATCTTCTGACATTTTTTCAATACATTGCATCCTCAAAATTAATAACTAGATTGTCACATATGACATTTCCATGTGATAACAAAATAAATTTATTGATAAAACTAGATTAAAATGGAACCAAAAATCATTCCAAGTCTTATATTATGTATTTTGATTTTCTTGGTATCATGCCACTTGTATTATATATTCATGTAAAAGATAATTCCATTTTACAAGTTTTCAAAGCTATGGGGTTGATGTATTCTTAGTTTATTTGTTAATGTTGTTCAATTAAAGTGATACATTATTTGATCTATGACCAACCCCATCTAGCATGGCACTTAAAAGTAGTCAGTTTTTACATATAAATTATATGAAGAATACTTCTCATTCATAATCATATTGTTGTGGCCTTGCCAAGTTGTAAATAATGAACTAAAATGAAAAGGGCTTGAATGACTTATAGTTCTTGAAAATGGTCCAATATACATTAAAATGCATTGTTATACAACATGTGTGAGCATCCCAAACATTTTGCACATGTTTTGTATTAAATGAGGCTACCATCATGTAACAAGTAGGTTTTAACATAATGCATATGTAAAATTGCAAATAGAGCCTCACCTTTAATTCTCTAGTTATAAGGCGGGGCACATTATAAATGATAATAATTTTTCCTTGAAGTGTGAAGGCATATTTTGCTTTTACTCTTTTATATGCACTTTTTTTTTAATTTAAAATTTTATTATGACATAATTTATTTCAAGAAAACAAAAGAAGAGTGAAATATTCATTTAAAAAAGAATTTGAAACTCGATTTCTCTTATAGGTCAAATCCTTTACTACAATCAATATGCTAAACGAAAATATCAAGGCAAGGCCCCAACTTTGAAATTGCACAATTATTCTCCTTCCAACAAAATGAAGTATATTTTTCTTAAGTTGAAATCATTTGTTAGAATGAAAATTTATAGAAAATGTGTTGTTTCTAAACATATTTGCATTACATAATTCACTAACAAACTAATTTACAAAAATCTCATTGGTATGATAGATGAAGGTTGATTGAAGGGACTATTTGAAGAGGCAACTATAGAAGGCGATGCTTTCAACATGTATTGAAAGATGATTTTTGCTGGTGTCATTGATGTATTTCCAATTATCCACCTACTCTTTTCAAATTTTCCTTGCACGGTCCCTTTAGATTTGAAAAACATAAATTTCCCTTGTCCATCAGGCTTATTTTTCACAAATGTTCCTTCATAAATGTCACCGTTTGCAAATAACCATGTCCCCTTTGTAAATCCACCTTTTAACCAATCACCCACAAACTGAAAGAAAACCAAAATTAAATACTTGTGAAGCAAAATCTAATACCTATGTGAACTTGAAATATTCATATCTACATGACCATGACATGTGAATTATTTGAAATTATGTTTGAACATGTTGATACTTCGAAGTTGATTTTATTCATTATTATTAATTTTTATTCAAATGAAAATGTTTGGATTGTGTAATTTGTATTAAATATTGGACATGCACATGCAACATCAAGGAATGATAATTTGCATGTTTAAAGCCAATGATTTTTTTCTTCATCTTGTCATATTGTGCCCTAATTGTGATGTAAACAAAATGTTTAAATCACTTACACTAGGCATGTCTTTTTTCAACATTTTGTGTATTTTAATTTGGTGGTTGCTCAAACTACCACACAAATTAGCCAATGACAATATTGATAACGGCTTAATTTACTACTCCATTTAGTTTATAGTATCTAGATACATTTACATTCAAATTTTCAATTGGAAAATTAGTAACCAATAGTTTGAAATCTTAATAATTTTGAATTTATGAACATTATTTCAAGTGTGATGAATCACACATATGAAAAATGTGAGAAAATTTATTTTTTAATTGATATGATCAAACATTAATTCTTCAATGGAAATTAACTGAAAATAATTGTAAGGCATTACTTGACTTATTGGGTTTTGAAAATGGTAAGTGCCAACACCATCTCTTTTATTATCTTTCCATTGGCCTTTATATATGTCACCATTTGGATATGTGTATTGTCCTTCTCCATGTCGTTTATCTTGGAACCATGATCCTAAAACATACCCCAACAATTCCTTACATGATGCACCACCATCACATTTCCATTTCAAGAAATATATTCCATTTTGCTTTTGCTAGTGGATGAATGGAAATCACCTTCATATATTGATTTATCAGGGTAATTCATAGTCCCCATTCCACTCTTTTGGTTTTGTGAATAGTTTCCTTCATAACTTGCTCCATTTTTGAAAATGTATCTTCCTAGCCCATTTCGTTTTCCATCAAGGTAAACACCTTCAAATGTGTCACCATTAACATAGCCAGCAATTCCCATTCCAATTGGCATAAAATCCACAATTGCACCTGACCATGAGAAAACCTAAACCCATACAAACAAAATCAACCACTAAGCACTCTTGATAAGCCTTGAATCATATTGGATGTCTTCAATACCTCATAAAACCTTCCATAATTTAATAATTTTGCTTCTTCTTTTTGGCAAAGATAATGGCCAACAAACAATAAATTGAGATATCATTCTTATAATTTCAATGTTATTTTCCATTTTTTTTTACATCTAAAGCTTTTGAACATTGATCCAAAATCCATCTTCCTAGATTAGGTGCAATGTTCCATCTACCCTTATTTACATCATTTTGCATCAAAAACATATGTTTTACCCATGGACCAACTTTGGGTGTCTATAAAAAACTTAATGTAATTTAACTTTGAGACATTAATATGCATGAAATTCAGTATAATTCAATTTATGTTGCATATAAACAACTTAAATGTACTCATATTTTATTTTTTGTTAATTTGCCTCCAAATTGATGTGAAAAATATTTTAATTGATATAACATGCCACACAATGACTTTAGTACCTTGTCAAGTTCTTCAAGTTCTTCTTCTTCTTCTTCTTCATCAGACATTTTTTTATAATTATGATTAATTTAGTTGTGAGTCCTTCAAAGCTCTATCCTCCTTATGAAATTCTAAATATTTCCAATGTGAATTGTAAAAGGATGTAAAATGGTGAAACCTTTCAAAAAGGAAAGTTTAAATTTACAAACATTTCACACCTTAGTGCAATTGGATATGAATATGACTTTAAACATTCTTGCACTAAGATATAAAAACATGATGCACAAAAATATGGTTTAAAAAAACTATATAGAAAAAAATCACTCTGTGTTAATTGAAAGATTTTTGCTACAGATGGAATACAACATGCAATAAACTACCTAACATGAAAACAAGATATCCCTAGAATACAAATGGATCACAAGGAATGGACTTGATAGAAAAAAAGGAAATTTCAAAGAACTAATGAACAAAATATATAAAAAATAAAGAAATATAACCTTCAAGATACACCATGAAAGAGGATGTATTAACCTTGGAGAGATTTTAAGTTAGTTATTATGAGGTAATATTAGGAATAATAAACTAAGTTGATTTGTCAAATGAATGTCATCAATCTCCAATTCTAACAATTATGAGTCATTTTTCATAAATGTGCAACACAAAGCTACCAATTTTTATTTTATTTTTCTCAAATATGGATTTGAGTTTTTTAAAAGAATCTCCATAATATTCATATCCATGTTTTTTATTTTGGCACAAATCTTTCCTTTGGTACATTAATAATATAATGTTGACATACACAAAAGGAATTTTATGAAATTAAATACCAAAAATTCAACTAGGCCATACATGTGAAGAGGTTTAGATAACCACCTAATCATAACTAGCTATGGAAGAGATAGCCACAACTTCCTCCTTGTTTCATTAGTAATTAAAATCTTAAAACTATGGTACTATGTTTTATTCACAACATCCCTTGTATTTGAAACCCCACCTCCCCCACCCTTTATGAATATTTCCAAAACTATTTGATGAAAACATGTATATATAAAGTATAATAATTTGTTTAAGCGTCACTTTGACCAACTCATCCTCCCCTTTGAGCTATCAATAAAGTTCAACAAAGTGAGGACCAATCCTCAAAACTAAGGATAAAGTTTTCAAAAGTGTATATCATAATCATTTTTCTAATCACATTATGGTCTACCTATATTATGGCTACATAGACTAAGGGTTACCTAGTAAAGGGCTAACTATGTTAGGCTTACTTACCTTTTTACCTATGGACTACCTACCTACCCAAGAGTTGCATATTTATTTATGGGCTCCCTATCTACTTACCTTATCTACCTATTTGTAGCTATCTACCTACCTATCTACCCAGGGGTTATCTATCTACCTATGGGTTGCTTACCTACCTACTTGTGGGTTACTTAACTACCTACTTACTTAGGTTAGGGGCTATCAAAAATATATATAGAAGGTTACATAGGATTGTCTAAAATGCTACCTATGGGCTATTTAGAATGTTACATAGGGCCCACTTAAAAGAGTATAAAGGGACTTCCCAAGTTGGGGATGCATGGTTATTTATGGGGTTATATAAGGGGCTATTTAAGGACTACATAGGGGGATATTTCAGGACTACCTAAAGGCTTACCTTAATTAAGGGATACCTAGGGCTTATTTAGGAAACTACATAGAGTTTAACTAAGAGATTGCTTAGGAACTTCCTAAGTTAGGAGATATTTAAAGAATTATTTAAGAGATTGTTTAAGGACTTTTTAAGTTAGGGGATACCTAAGGGGCTACTTATTGGGCTACATGTGGGACTATTTAGGAACAATTATATGGGATATTTAAAGGACTACAAAAGGGCTATATGTCGCCCCTAAGTAGTTTTTAGGTCTCTCATAACCTAGGTGGGCCCCTAGATAACCATTAGGTATCCTATATCCTAGGTGTCTCCTTAAATAGTCTTAAGTAGCTCTCTTGGTAGACCTTATGTAGCCCCTTAGGTAGGTTCTATGTAACTCCTTAAATAACCTATGGGTATCTCGTAGCTTGGGTAGGTTTTTAATTGTCTCCTTGAATTCCTTAAGTAGGCCCCCTAAGTAGTCTTTAGGTGTCCCATAACCTAGGCAAACCTTTAGGTGTTTCATTAGTTAGTTTTTAGATAGGCTTTAGGTAAACACACTAAGTAACCCCTAGGTATCCCTTAACTTAAGAAATCCCTAGTTAACCCCTTTGGTTTTGGATAATCCTTTAAATCCCCTTTAAGTATCCCATGACATAAGTAGGCCTCTAGGTTTTAAGGACTCCCAATTTTAGTTCTTAACATTTTTCAAGGGAATGGTTTTGGTTTTGGTTTTTTTATAATACAAATATGGGACTTGGTTTTGGTTCCAATTTCTAAATAAATGGTAGTCCATGTTTTGGGTTTTTTTTATTCTTCAACTTAAGCTGATTCCGGATCCCAATTCCATGATCTCTGGTTTTGGGTAACCTCCAATTCTACTTCTAATATCCAAAACAAGAAAATGGACAATGCAAAAAAAAATCTTGAAATTTTATTCCAAGAAGAAATATTATTATGAATTTTTTTAATGTCAAACTAATACAAACCAACCTAATTGTAAATTTTAATCTATACTAGATGTTTCTAGAAGATTATAACTATTTTTTCAATGCCATGTGGTTTTTCATGTTTAGGGTTTTTGCAATTGTAGTTACCACCTTGAATGATTTTTTTGCCACCTTTAAATTCATCACTTGAAAATCCCTAATTCTACCCTATTTCAAACCCCAAAAAAACCTTTATTTAGACCTGCAAAACCCTATTTCAAAGCCCCATTTTAATCCCCCCAAAAATATTTTTCAAACCCTTAGAAAACCCTATTTTAGACCTCAAAAAACACTATTTCAAATTGCTAAAAACCTGCATGAAGATGGAAAGGAAACTCCATTACTCCAAAATTTGCAACAAACAACAACAACAATTTCAACAAAATTTAAACTAAATGTACTCTAACAAAAAAGAAAGAAAATTGACACAATGGAAGAAACTAAAAATTAAATGTAGAGCCTATTACTACTTTCCTTCAATTTGAAAAACCCAATTTTATTAATCACATCTTCATAGTGCAAATATTTCAAGATTCAAAGGATGGAGATATAAACTTTTCTTTGGTCCTTTTAACAACCCCAAACAAAAGATCATGTCTAAACTATTGTTTCGATGGAAAATCAACCAAGGATTTTGCTTTAGGATTGATCTTTTAAAAATAGGTAATTCAACAATGATAAAGGCATAATCTCCTTGGCAATAAACAAGACATATCCTCTTCAAATTGTTTTTATAAGGATTTTCCTTGCTATAAGGAACCTACCTATCAAAGAAAACATAAATAATGCAAGGGTTTGGGCCGCATCTCTTTTTTGCAACTTGCCTTTCTTCTTTAGGCCCAATTCTTCATGCTCATTGCACAACCCAAAGTTGTTGATGACTAATCTCCAAATGTTTACAAAAAGAAAAAATCCCATTAATAGTCTTTTATGTTATCACACCCTTCTTTGGACTTGCAAGTGGAACAAGTAAATAACATAGAACACACTATAATTTTTCTTGTGAGGTTTGAATTTGAACTTGAACTCACCTTGGGTGAAGAAAATGCCATAAACAAATAGAAAGCCCAAGTTGTGATAGTGCATCTTTTAACTTCCAAAAGTCATGTCGTTTTGCCAACAAACCCATTCATCACTCGGGTTTGTGGTTGTAGAATTTTCAATAGGTGTTGTTGATGTATGAGCTATAGAAATAAAGCAAACCTAAAACATTTTTATTTTCAATGGATGGTCAATGAAAAACATCACCTTTGTTGGAAGCTCCCTTAAACCTTTCATAAACCTAAATCTTCCTCAAAGAAGTTCTTCGAAAAATCCTTAAAGGTTAGGGATTTTCCCTTAGAGTTGTTGTAATATTAGGAACATCAAAGGAATTATTGTAGTAACAATAGGAACATCATGAAGAATAGGAAGATGATGAACAACACAATAACTAAAAAGATTTACAAGAAAAAGAAAACCTCAACATGGCCATTCCCATACAAACCATCCCCACAAAACAAGAAACAAAAAAAGTCAACAAGGAAGAAGATGAGGAAGACAATGACTAAGAATACGATGACCAACACAAGAATAATGAAAACAATAAGTTGAGTAAACAACTTATTCCACTTGTTCAAAGTTGATGTTAGGAGCTTGAAGAGGATTATGAACAAGCGAAAAAAATAAATAAATTGAAGTTCAATGATTTCTTGAGTGTAAAAAGCAAACACAAATGTTTTTGGAAACATCTTGAAGCTTAAAAAATTTGGATCTTGTAGTGTGTTTTTCAAACATGAAAGCCAAACAACAAAAAGCTTAAGCTTCCTCAAAAAATCCTTAAACCCTAAAATAAGAATTTGATTTAAAAAATCTATGTTTGATTATGATTCTCAAATAATTTTGAAATTAGACCTCATGTTTGTTTCTAGTTACTTGCAATGCCATAACCAAGCGGTGGTTCAAACCTAGTTCCATAATTGGTCCCCATTATTCAATTTTGGTTCCACCTAGGTCTAGAAATGGGACTTGGTTCCAGTTCCAAAATTGAACCCATATAATTGGATCCACTCATGTACTCAACCAAAATTGTTACAAACTTATATATTCATTTTTAATCACATTCTTTTGTGGAATGGTTGGACAATATTTTGGTGGGTAATGAACGGAACTTGAATTGATGCTCCTTCGTGCATTTATAATTCTTCATTGTGGGAAAACTCATCTTGGTCCTCCTAGTCATAATTGGTTTAATAGGATTCCTTTTGATTGATTTTATGTTGAGTCTCATGGTCATCACAAGACCTTTTGCAATGGGTTCAAATGGTATTTCATTGGGTTCACGTTGTTGGCTAGGTAAAATATTCTTCATTCCGAATCTTTTAGCAATGGATTTAAAAACTTAAGGCCACATGTTCCTTAGTAAATCTTCATGATTAAATGAAAGCTTGAAAAAAAAATTGAGATAATTAAAGACAAGGACAAGTTTATTCCTTATTTGCCAAAGTCATGGTGACCTCAACTTGTGCAACCAAACAATAGGAGGTGGTTAATACAATTTCAAACCAAATGACTTCCATAAATTCACATGGATTCACAATATTCACCATGGCCAACATTCTGTAAAAGCAACACTACTTTCCTTATAAAATATTTTGTAATCCATCAATAATGTGAAGAAGATTGGTTATAGGCCAAACAAAAATGACAAAACAAAGTAACATAGCACAATTTAGATGCACATGGTTATAATGAACTAGTTATAACTTGTGTAAATTTTTTAATTAAAAATTTGATACTATCCCTTTATCACTTAACAATCCATTACGTGTTCACATACACAAATATTAACACAATTTAAGTGACTCAAAGGACTTTCGTCATTAAAGGATATCTATAACAATAAATCCAAAGATTGCAAATTATTTTGTAGTTGTTATTACAATGTACACAATTTTCATATTTGATTTTTATTCTTGTTCATCATTAATTATCTTTAAAATGACACACAAATGGAAACCTAGTTATCTTCTTATATTTTTTATATTACCAATTTTTTTATACATCAATAAATTACACATTACTATTAGTTTTCATAAATTTCAAACAATTAGTTTTCGGAGGTGGTTTTCACAATCTAGTCATGACATTTTTTCAAAATTAGAAAATCTTTGTCAAAACGAAATTTTGATGACAACAAGGTGCCAAATTTATTTTTTACATTGTTGTAGTTCAACTTCACCCCTTTCAAAGACACTTTAAAATTCTTCTAATTCATTTTCTAAATCTTCATTTGTCTGAATGAATTTTACAAAGTTAGAAAAAGACTCATGGCCTACATTTGATTAGGTTAATTTTTGTTTAGAAATATTGACTTCTCTAAAAAAATTATTTGTAAATGACATCTCCTAAGATTAACAAGTATTTTGATTAAGGGAAAAATATTTTATTTGAATATGTAACTTAACAATATTTAATATCTACTAAGCAAATAAATTAACAATTAAAAGTATCAATCCGTATTTTCCCACCATAGATAAAAAAATTTGTTGTCTTTCACATTATCTTTTAACACCATTTGAAAATCAAGAGCTCCATGTTAACAAGCTTTGTTGTTGACTCATTTGTACTTGCAATCAATTCATATATATACAAATTGTGGTCCTCACCAAGTCCTCAATTAACAAAACTACTTAAAATGAAAATGATGCAAATTGTTGATGACATTTCATTAGCATAGGATATAAAAATTTCCTATCATACCATTCAATAACAACACCTTGTTCCCATCTAAAATGTGAATATATTAATCTAAGGCTTTTAAATTTAGGGTCCAACCTTAAGGAAAAAATGTCATGGGTTTTTTTCCCTTCACATTTCCTTAAAAATGAAAGGAAATAGTCTAAGACAACATAAACCTTTTTTATGTTAAAAGCTAGCAAAGCCAATTCAACAACACCTTCAAATTTTTGTCCAATAAGCTATCAAAAGTGGGCACAACTTCATTTTTTTGGTTAAGTTTCAAACTCATGGATACGGTAGAGTGAAATGCATCACTAAGCGATTAATGTCCACAAGACCAATTCAGAACACAAACATTGACAGTGGAAAAAATGTAGTCAATAATAATCTAAAAGATGTGCCATTTTAGAGGAGGTGGCAATTGGCCAATCACTTCATAACAATTTGTTTATTATAATATTAAAAAATATTTTCTTGAAACTATAATGCATGTTGAGACATGATTTTTAAAAACATAATTATTTTTTTCACAAACTTATTAAACAATAATAAACATATCAATCCATTGTCTTGTCCTACATTATCATAAATGAAATTTTTGAAATTGAATTTTAAAAAAAAAAAACAAATGTGTTACCTTGTTTTCATTAGGGTATTCAATTTCCTTGAATGAATTCCAAAATTAACACAAGCCCTATTCCACTTTTACTTTCCCTTTCCATATTTTTGGGCCATGTTATGTGATTTTGTAAATCTTCTTATGTAGACTTGATCAAAACATAATTTTTAAAAATTTCAAACTTTTTCATTGGTTATAGCATAGTTAAAAAAATTGGGTCTTGAATGTTCATGGGTTCTCTTCAGAAATATTTTTATACAACGTGGGTAGAATGGATTTAAAGTGTGCAAGAAAAATATGATCTTGGAGAATGCACCAGCCGGTTTCCCTATAAGTGTAGCATCTCTACATGTGTGGTGAAAAGTTGCTTCAACAACTCTAAACTTTTGTGAAAATAATTATTTAAATTTCCCCTGATAAGTCTGTCATTGTGCTTATATCCCTTACACAAAATATGGCATCTTCATCCAACTTTGCTCAAACCTATGGACTGCAAACAATTGAATTACAAAACGCAGAGTTATAAAATGCGAGTACTGAAGGTTTCAAACGAAAGTTGGGTTGTTGGATTGTAATGCATACTTACATGGCATTTACACATCTTTAGTACATTACAAGAAAGCATGCATTCTCCGGGCTTTGTTTAGGATGAAAAAAATCAGAAAGTGAAATTTTCACTTGGGCTGGGAAGACTGTGGTGATGGGTGGTGACCAACTACGAAGCCAAGAGTGGTTGTCATGTAGAGCACTCCTTACAAAGAGGAGAGGAGGAGGGAGTCAACTATGGCAAAGGAAAGTAGTTTACCTACAATTTTCAGTTGGGCACAATGTCAACTTTTTTTCCAAAAAACATGTTCCTTGGAAACTTTCCTCCAAACTTAAAGCTTCACAATTCAAAGCTAATTTTAATGCCTTGGTCATTGCATTAAAGTTATACCCTTCATTCTTCACACAAGTATTTTTTTTTACCCCACAAACTTAGACATGCATCACACATGTTTTAAATGCACAATATATGTGTGCAAGAAATACAAACCCATGAAAGTACAATTTTCACACAATTTCCATTACCAAATTGTGGGATGGGAAGTTTGTGACATAGACCATATTTCTTCAACAAAATCTATTAAACTTCGAGCCAAAGCTTGTTTTGTAGTTTCAAATAGTCACATGTTTTTGGTTGCTAATCCATTCTTAAAATGTTAATGACCAAAGTAAACATATCATGGGCTCCTTTTGACATCCATACATCAAAGATGACAATTGTGGAATCGCATTTTGCCAAGGTTAATAGAACATATAATTGATTAATTTTATCCACCAAGTTTGATAATGTTTCTTGTGAAAACTACTTTCCCAAAAAGGAATTAATTTTTGGACATAAATGTACAACCATATATTTAAACCACACATTTTCAACAAATCGCATAGCAAATTTTTCTTCACAATAAAAGGCTAAGGTTTTCAAAAAATTCTTTTTGTTACACATCATCCATTTTAAGGAATTGTTAAGAATATTTCCTTGCATAAGCATAATTAGAAAATTAGTAGGTTTGAGTCAAGACTTTTGGTTCTTAACAATATTACTTTTCTGGAGGAGTAAGGAAAATTCCTATTTTGCAAAGTTGTATCTTTTGCTCCTTTTTAGTGGGTTCTATGTGTTTTGTGTTTCAAGTTGTTTGTCAATATATGATTTAGAGTTGAGTATAGCATGAATTTTCCCATGTTGGAATGGGTAATGCTTTTGACTTCACAAAGATTTTGGATTTGATTATCTAACACGTGTGTTTGTTTAACATGAGTATTGTGACATGTTTTGTATTTTTGGCAACATGGATGTGGGTGTTGAGATGGGGTAGGGCACGACAAAGTCATTCACATCAAATGTTTTTGAGGTAAAGCCCCTAGACACATTTGGCTTCTTTTTTGCTAGTTGTTTTTTCACATTCTTTTTCATTGAATTGTTTGCTTCCTCCTCAAACTAAAACAACATGGTTTGCATTCACATGTTTTTTAAATGATGTTATTCCATTTGTGTTATGATGTGAAATTAATCCCTTTCTTGCTTGTGTTCTTAGATTTGATGCATTTATCGGAATGTTATAATGTGAAATGCAATGCATGATTTGTGGATTTTCAACATTAAAATTTTGATTATCATTTACACCCAAAAAAAACAAATAGTGAGGTTTTGCTATGAGGTTCCATAATCTTCTTTGAACATGTAACTTCTTTTAATAATATAATTTTTGTCAATTTTAGTTTGCAAATTGGAATTATTTTCATATTTTTCTTCCTTTTCTTTTTCTTTCATAATAACTTCATTCATGAAGTTATCATGTCTCATTCCCACTAACTTTTATTTTCATTTTCAAAGGACCAATCCATTTGTAATTTTCATAAAAATATTATTAAAAAAGGAAATTATTTTTTTTTAAACTTTTTTTTTAACAAAAATAATAAAAGATCTTAAAGAAAATCAAAATGTAAGCAATTGCAAACAAGTACAAAGGGAAAATTACAATTACAAAAAAAGGCCAAGTTTAGGGTTTAAGGTTTAAAAGAAAAATTCAATCACGCTCACTTTTTTCTCTCCTCGTGATGTGAAAAAAATGTAGAAGGGTGAAATGCAATTGAATGTTGGTATGTTTTATGTAAATTGTCAAAGGTTTAAAATCTTGTAAATGAAAATCTTTTACACACACACAAATAAACAATATTAATTAAGAAAAAACAATAACAAAAAAATAAAAACATGAACATATCAAAAACATAAACACACCTACATAATCAAACAAATAAACAAAACAAAGACACAAACACAAATAGAAAAGAACTATCAAGACAACTAAATACATCAGCAAACAAGCATTCAAATGAAACACAAATGCAACAACGACAAGAAAAACACATGCACACACAAACAATGTAAAAACATAATAAAATTACTAGCACAAGTTTAAATGTTATTGAAGATTATGAGCTTTGAAGTTCAAGCTCCCACACTTGCATAGAGGTGAATTAGTCGAGGGGTGGGGGGGAGGAGTACTAGGTAAAAATGCAAACTCAAAAAAACAAAACACAAAAATAGGTAAGTGGAAAAGCAAGTGAGAACACTAGGTACTTGTGTGAATTGTCACTATTGGTGAAGCAACATGTGAAGGCACAATAATAGGTGAAGCAATGTTGATGGCAAGAGCATGTGGAACAAATGAGAACAATGAAATCAAATAGTGATGACAAGAATAAGTGTAGTAAGCAAGAGTGATGCGAACAAGGTGTGATGGTTGGAGCAATCAAAAGCATGTGTGACACATGATGAACCATCAAGGTGTGGCAAGGTGGCCAACCAACATGCTACAAAGAAATAGAAAGATGAAGCTTGTAGGTGGGAAGAGAAGAAAGAATGAATCTTTGAGGACTTGCAAAACCAAGCACAAAGAATAGACAAAAGCCTCACGAAAACAAAAGCGAGAAGGATTGATGCATCAACAGTAACATTTGTGAAAATGAATAATGGGGATAGAAATTGCTTGTAGGACCTTTTTAAGTCTTCAAGAAATAGGAGCTACAAGACAATCATTACACTAGGAAAGATGTGGCACCACTAGGAAAGAACAAAAACCCTAAGGCTTTGGATGCTTGTAGAAACTAGACATCCTAATTACTAGTTACATGGACCCCTTAGAAGACGTAGCCTAAAACTAAAGGCTGAAAACTTGACTCTTCTTACACATTTTTACCCCATCTGGGTATCAACATTTTAAGGGTATGAAAAAGATCCGAATCTCATGGTCGATTCTCACACAAGAAATAATTGAGGATTTGGATATCAATTTGGGTATCAAAAGTTTGATACCTGTGTAAGTGTTTAATGCCTGATACTCGGGTGATACCTGACACTCCTTTTGATACCCACCCAATATGAGAGTAAAGACCGGGTGATCATTTTATGCTTGGGAAAGTGAGGTGAGTGGCACATAATAAACTATTTACTTGCAGGCAAAGTATGATACATTTGCTGAAAGCCCAAATCATCATGTCAATTACCTAGTAAAATTTCAAGGTTTGCCATTTGAGTAAATGTTGGAGTAAAGTTTCTCCACTCGGGTCACTTTGAGCTCTGCTAAAACTGTTGGCCCTGAACCGTCCACTCGTATTTTGTTGCTCATGGGAGGTTAGAGAGCATGTGAGCCCAGACCTGTCAGCTTGGACTATGTGCCTACTCAGTCACAACAGCAGGCACGTAGGAGCTGAACTTTAATCATTCACCGTCTCCCATAACTAAAAAGTGGGAAAAGACATGGATTTGGGCACAAAAGGATGGGGTTTTCACACTACATTCCTGGCCAAAAATGAAGTTAACCTTTTGTAGTACCAAAATCCTCAAAACCCAACAAAACATTCATTTCTGGCGCCCACAATCCCCCACAAAAATAGAAATGAGGGTTTTTCACAATTGGGTTCATTAAAAAACTCTGAAGGTAACACCACTTTGACTGGAAATAGTATTGGGATGGGGGTGACCTTAAATGGAGGGTTAATATGATAAGATAATACTTGGGGGCCCAACAGCACATGGGCCCACAAGGAGTCTACCAGGCCTTGTGTCATTCATTCCTTGCAAAGCGCTCACAGGAAACTCACAGCTGGCTCATGATGCTGGGCGGCTTTACAAATTGATCCACGTTTGCAGATCTGGAGGTTGTGTTGCAGTCCACAAAAAATGTTTATGGCCAATGAAATTGCTGGATTTTTGGTGGTCTGAAGCTTGCTTTTTGTCTTGGTTATCTATAATGAACTAACAATCTAATGTGTAATAGGGTTTAGTAGGTTTGTGTGGATTTTAGACAACCAATGGAAATGCTAGAAATGGATCATTATTTTCAATGTTCAGCAGAATATGGTTGTTGTGTATAAAAGCTTGAAAAAAAATTTAGTGTTTTTTTTTTTGCCTTTTTGGGTTCACGCCAATAGAATTGCTGGATTTGGTGCTCTCAATTTGTTTTCTTACTTATCTTTAAGTGTGCTAACAGTTCAACGTGTAATACCATAGTACCTTGGCCAATTCGACATTAATTAGATTATTTTCAGAAATGATGAAAAAAATTTAAATGATTTTGTCAGAATCAAAAAAAGTTGTGAAGTATAATAGTGAATATTTAGGAATATTCCATTTGTTGAAATGAATTCTTCAAAATTATTTATTTATTTATTTGACGGACATATGTTGAGATGGCCAAGGTGCTACGGTAGTTGCACATGAATATTCATTTATGGGTTCTTGGACATTACTTGTGCACTTTGTGTTGGATATATAGGTATATTATTATCCTGTTCATCTTTAGAGTCCAAAAGATGAAAGCCAGTTTGGGCAAAGCTCCAGATGATGACAGTAAATTGATTGAATCTTTTCAGATTTGTGCTGATGCTGCTGTTTCTTGCAGCAATTGGGGTGGGGATGATGTGGTGTTTCAGAAGGTGAATTCGAGGATCCACTTATGTCCAAAAGTTTTAGAAGATAAGGCCATAATAAAATTATGTCTTTAATGGGTGTCACATGCCCACTTCGGTAGTCTGATCATACATAGCCAGCCCATACAAATCAGTAGGGCAATAAAGGACTGAATTTGGATTGATTGCACGGTGCTGTTGGAGCAGTTAAGGTATGTAGCAAGAAGCAGAGCCCATAACGATAGGACAATGTCTGTCTGTGGAGATGTTTGCTTGGAAACGCGTTGCCAGGCTAGATGCTAAATAGCCCCCAACAGAGCTCAGATTTCGAACCCGCTCAGCTGCTGCAAAAACATAAAAATAGTTCTTAAATTATAAGAACAAACATTGCTAAGTTCTTTTGCAGAATTAAAAAAACATGTAGATGTTGGGGATATTTTAGTGGTGTCTCACCCATTGCCAATAAGGCAGAGATAAATCATTGCATGGCTTACTTACTTACAATGTGTTGCACAGATTTCAAAGCCAGTGAAAACCGCAAAGAGGATCACAGTATATACTTGTAATTCAAACTCTTAAAAGCATGTAAAAGCGTCCTCAGAAAATTTTATGAGTTGTAATTAAGTCCTCACAACAGATTACAATTTCAGTGCATGCATTGAGATATTAGGATCTCTGCTGGCAGTTCCAAAAGCCTGGAGTGCACTGAGTGCAAAATATCAATAGGGCTCAGATTCTCATCTTTTCTCTCACTAGTGGTTTTTATTCAAAGTACACTGGACTTGCAAGACCGTATGGACCACTTGAAAATAGTAGTTAACAATGACCAGCAAGGTTTGCATCCAAACTTGAAACCCACAATATTAAGTAGATACTACCTTTATGGAAAAAATCATACAAAAATAGCAGTTAACAATTGGACAAACACCCACAATATTATCCAAATTTTCATATGGAAATAGTAATTGCTCTACCCACACTACTAAACACTATACAAAAATTTCACATGAAAATACTGGTTAAAAATGACAATCAAGATTTCATCAACAACCATAACATAAATTGTACAAAATCTCTTCATCAACAACCATAACATAAATTGTACAAAATATCACCCACAATCATACACAATCTTGTATTCAGCACAACTGGAACAAACACATTTGGCACCCCGGACAATAATTTAGGAGAACATCCATACCAATAATGTACGTGTCTGTTGACAAAACTGGTAATAGGTGCAGCAAATCACGAATTTGTCAGCAACATTTTCCTGTGTACTTCTACAAATTTGGGTGTTCCTATATTTTTCTAGTTGGAGCTCATTTGGGCGAGTCATGTTGCCTCTTTAATGATTTGCTTCTTTGGCCATTGGTTTAGGCCAAGTTTCTTTTTCATAGGATCACTCTTAACCTAAAGCACTAGGGACTTGGTAAAAAATTACGCACAAAATTGAAGAGGAACTTGCTAGAGTGATATTAGGTTTTATACTGAATGAACTTTGCAGGCATTTCAGAGGCCTGTAGATTACATACTGGTATAACACAATGGTCCTAATCTCAACCTTATACATTATTCTGAACTGGAACCTACCTTCTCTTTTTCAGTCTTACCCTCTCCTTTCCGTCCCTTTCCCATCCAATTTCTCACCTTTGTCATTGATGTTCTTGGATCGTTTCATCCATGTGGTCTGGTATGGTCAAGCTGAAAGTATGCACAAACCTTGAAGCCACAGGTCAAGATGACATATCTATTGTATTAGTTGAGCTTGCTCCTAGGTAAAAAAGAATCGCCAGAGGACGAATGTGGCAAACGATGCTTGAGAAGCTTCACCCTGATTGCAGAAGTTGGACTATTCTTCTATTCAATGCTTTGTCTTCCTGTTTCCTTGATCACAGCTTGTTCCCATCTTAAGAAGATTGGGAAACAACAAGGGGGAAGTGTGGACATGCCAACTCTGAATCAAGAAGCTAAAATTCCACTGTCAACCTTCATAACGGCGTGGTGTGCTTCTCGTCGTTTCCCAGTTTCGGTTGCGTTTCACAAAGGCCTTGGTGGCAGGACTCTCTTCTACTGAAGTGTCACTATCATCTGCTGACTGCCCAGCTGAAAGTCGCTGCAATAAACGCTCTTGGCTTTGTGCTTCTGTCCGATGGGACCGCACATTTGTTGAGCCCACTTTCCGATCCTGCATGACCAACAATCAAAAGATAGGAAATTTCAGTGATGTACATGATCTTCGATGAAGTATGGAGTATGGTGGAAAAAAGGACAAAACAATGCATTATAATCACACTTCAAGAACTGTAGCTCTTTTTCTCTTTTTTTCCATTTTTGCACCAACCAAAACACACATTCAAAGGAGGAGACAGGGGATCTACATCTCTGAAGGGAAACTCTTCTGCCTCGAGCATATGAACAACATGACCGATTTTAGGTCGTTTAAGGGCATCCGGGTCGACACATCTCAAAGCTACAAGCAGAGAGCGCTTTAGTGCCCGTGAAGTTGGCTTCAATTCCATGCTTGGATCCGCCACCTCCTCAGAACGCCTATTCCCAACCATTTGCTTCAACCAGTCCACTAGATTTATCTGCAAATTCCCCACTTATACCACTTCTTAATCACCATGTCTAAAAATTCAGGAATGCTCTAGTGAAAACAGTCTACAAACCACTAAATGCCTTCATCAACCCTAAGTGGTCATACTAAGATAAATCTTGTCATAAGATGCAGAAGATACAGTGGAACCAAAGACCCATCATCAGTGGCCATAGCATCTATCTCACTAAAGCAGGTGCTAGGCTACAGTTCAAGGAATCAAAAATCCCAAGTTCCTGAAATGTACTCATGTGAGGGTGGAGAGGATTATTGTGATGAGTTGAATTTCAGGGGTACCTCGCCGGCAGCACGATTATAATCAACAGGGTCACGGCCAGTAATGATCTCCATAAGAAGCACCCCAAAGCTATAAACGTCACTTCTCTCATTGAGAAGACCAGTATTTGCATACTCTGGTGCCACATACCTGCAAGTGTGCAACCCTGACTGAATTAAGCACAGCCATCCCCTGAGGACCTACCTACCAGCTCTTGGAAACCTAAATGCAACTGTGAACTAAAAGTCAGATAGGTGAACAGATGATCACTAAAAATGACACCTACCCATTTCAATAGATAATATAATTCACCACTTTCTAAAACCCTAATAGGAGCTTTTCCATATTCTAAAACCTTATTTGGATGTCATAACAATCTTCATTGAATATTTTAATGCTGTCTGAACCCTAATAAAGAAAAGAAAAGAATGTTACCCAAATGTGCCCATAACTCGAGTTGTAACATGGGACTTCCCTGATCCCAAAAGCTTAGCAAGACCGAAATCTGACACTTTGGCATTCCACTCAGAGTCAACAAGGATATTACTGGACTTGATATCCCGGTGCACCACCTTTGGCTCCAGTGCCTCATGCAAATATGCCAGGCTGCAACCCACATTGGCACTCACAGTTGGTGTTCAAATCATTGAAGAGTAGCTAGTATGTATATATATGTGTGTGTCAATGCAGTTTTAGCAATTGAAAACAGCATTTGCTGGTTGAGATGTTGTTCCATAAGTTTCATTCCATATTCCATGTCTCTGCAATATGGATCTTTTATTTGGTTCTCACTTTTCCGTACCAATAAAATGTTGATACCCAAATCTCACTATCCAAGAAAAGAAATAGTTTGCTTTAGTCTTTAGTTGAATCTGCACTAATGAAACAAAACCATCTATTTTGAAGCATGCTTATTACTTTCACATAATACAATTGCAAAGTAATAAAACTTTAATTCTTACCCTTTGGCAGTGCCAAGAACAATCTTCATGCGTGCCTCCCATGGGAGGGGATTAGTTTTGGACACTGGCCCATGAAGCCATTGCTCTAAATTCCCATTATCTACATATTCATATACAAGCATCCTGCAGACAAAAAAGATATCATCACAAATATGTTATGTTGCATCAAAATTGCATTGTTTCAATTATCAGCAATACAGCAACAATAGTGAATTTGCAGAGAATGATAACAGGCAATGCAGAACAGCTTGGCAACAAGACCTATGTAGTACCACATGATTCTACCACTATTTCTTAGTTCACAAAGAAAGATACTGTGGACAAATTGATGAGTTACCTGTGAGCACCTTCTGCACAATAACCCAGTAGCCTGACCAGATTTTTGTGCCGCACCCGGCCTATGGCCTCCACCTCCACCCTGAACTCCTTTTCTGCCTGACCCCTATTAAGGGAGAGCCAAACATTTCATTCAAGTTTGCTGAAGTCAAATTCCAACTACACCTAGAACTGTATGTTCATTGTTTAAGAGATGATATGACAAGTTGCAGGGCAGTGCAGTCTTTGTGGGCACAACTTCTCAAAGCAAAAGTTTGTCAACATCATAGATTAGGGCACATTCACAATCATAATAACCAAAAAGGACATTAGATCTAAATGAAAGCTGTAAAAACAGATGTAAGACACACAAATGTAAGATACAGAAGAGAACTTGATGAATCTCCTCTGATGGTCATAGATATGTAAAAAAATGTTTTACAGGTAGACCAACTAAAAACTCTGAAACTAGATTTGCAATGAGACATGTATTGTGGTGAACTGCAGGCACACTTGGTGAAAAACTACTATTCTTGCTAAGTTGAGGAAGTTTGGTGAATCTATACATAAGTTTATAGGAGTGCATTTGACAAAGCACATTCACTTGAGCAGAATTCAATTGAGCACATACAAAAGCACTTTTGATTGAGCATGTATGAAGCACATTTGGTTGAGAACATTTGATTCAGCGCATATGAAGCCACATTCAACTGAGCACATACAAAAGCACATTTGGTACCTGTTATTGAGAAGGTTTTTGACTGCAACCATGGTTCCATCTGGGAGCTGGCCTCTGTACACGATGCCATAGCCACCTTCTCCAACCACATTGCTCTCCCCAAAGTTGTTGGTGGCAGCTTCCAGTTCTCGGAGAGTATACCAATGTCCCCAACCCAAGTGAGAGACTTCAGGTGCAGCAGAAGCAGCAGAAGCAGCAGCGGAGACAGGAGAATCAATGCTCCTTGCAGATACAGAACCTCCACTCAAGCTTAAGAAGGAGTGGGTTTTGTTATCCAGCGGTGGGATGGTGTCATGTCCAAAGGAGCCTCGTTTCTCAGCGGATGCTTCGAATTGAGGAGGAGAAGGAAGGATCACCATGTTGTTGTTAGGGTTTTCATGTGTGTAGTGGTGATGGTGCCTTACCTCACCACCCATGTCAACAAAAGCAGCAACAGCAGCAGCAGTCCCCCGTTGTTGTTCCTTCTCAGCTCTCCATGACCCAATTGAGTTCTTGAAGCTGCCAGATTGTGGGTCACCCACATGGACGACACCTTTCTCCATGGACTCCTTCTCGCCAGAGTTTTCGCTGATTGTGACAAGGATGGGATCTGGTGGCGGTAAGTACGTGTTTCCCACTCTGTCAATCTTCACTTCTTTGATCTCAAGCGACTTCTTCTCAAGAGCTTCTTCCTCCTGCTGCTGCTGGTGGGAAAGCTTTGAATGCTTCCTTTTACTGCTGCTTCTCCTCCGCTTCAACAGAAGCCATGAGCACAAGAACAGAAGCGTGATAACAATTATGACTGCAACCGCTACGCCGATTATTCCCCACAGCTTCAAACCCAAAACATTTGTCTTCTTGGAAAGCTCGCTTGACAGATTGTTGTTCCCCATCGAAACCCAAGAAACACGAGCTGCTCCTTTCTTTCTTCACTGCCTTTCCCTGAGCCCCCTCCCTTCAGACTTTCTTCAGGAAAATACCAGTTTGCCAGAATGCTGGTAAAGAAGCAGCACCCACAACTACTGGGATACTATTGTCACCGGAGGAAACAACAGCTGCTGCTGCTGACATTGTTCTTGGGAAGACATGGGAAAGCTGCTGCTACTGCCAGGATGAAGCTTCAAGTCCAACAGATGAAGGCCCCCCCATGAACTGCAGAGCAGCTGCAGCTACTACTACTACTACTACTACTAAAAAAAGCCACAATAGTAGAGCAATGCATGATGGAGGATCCGAAACAAAAGAGAAAAACAAAGACGTTACAGAATAACCCACCAAAAGAAGAAGGGGGGGAAAACAAAAACACGGAGTTGAAAGAAGAAACACTCAGACACAAGAGCAAATGGTACTAAAGAATGCCTGCAAACACTTGGGACTGGATTAAAGGATCCACCTTCAGAAAAAGAGATGGGTACAAAGAGAGAGAGAGAGAGAGAGAGGAGAGTTTTCCAAAGAGACAAGAATGCAGTTAGAGAAACAGACAACAAAAAGTAGAGAAGGAAGTGGAACAAAAAAAGAATAAAAAAAAAAACCAAAGAATAATGATGAGGAGAGGGAAAAAGCAAGCAAGCAAGCAAGCACCCAGATGAGGAAGAGGAGGAATGAAGAAAGTAGGCAGCAGCAGCAGCAGCTGAAGAGAGAGAAGTGCAAGAAAAGACTTGAGAAAGGAGGAGAGAAGGAGCGCCAGTGCAAGGGCTCCTGATTTGTTGTGCTCTGCTCAGCTGCAAGGGATGTAGAAGGTAGGTTGGTAGGTAGGTAGGTAGGTAGGTAGGTAACAGAAAGAGAGCTACAAATAAGACCATCAACTGCCTACCGAGTACCTCACTTTCACCTTTTTACTACCTACCAATCAACTTGCAATTCAAACCTTCTTGCACACTTTGCTGTGGTTTAATCTCTTTTTTTTTTACCCCACACAAACAACCACAATTGGTTTAAACCTAGTAAAAAAGGTTTCTGTTTTTTTACACACAACCAGAATGGATTTACCTAAACCCATTGTTTGCCGGTTCTCACTTTTCAAGAGAACCTCTGGTCCAGGTTTTAATTTTAATTTTTATAATAAATTATTTTAAAGGACCTTTGGTTTTGGTTCAAGGATTTTTATTTTTATTTTTATTTTTTAAAATTTGGTCAAACCTTCGGATCTGGTGGTTCTGAACCCAATTCTTCAGATTTCAAGACCCTTGGTTCCATGGTTTTTTTTAAAGGAAATTCTAAAGTGAGTCCGGAATGACCTATATCAACTACATACATAAACTCACCAAAACCGTATATAAATTATAAACGATCTCATACTCGAGAGTTGGGACATGTTAGAAAAGTAAGAACAACATCTGGTTTATGTAATTCTGAATTTTAAATAAAATAATAATTAAATAAAAATAATATGTATAGCGCTATACATATTATTTTTATTTAATTATTATTTTATTTAAAATTCAGAATTACATAAACCA
>Ga0116229_10002707_pt1 | contig 28811 bp, 22 predicted proteins | sample S1TSphgellanicum_3_FD_87313 | JGI IMG/M metagenome (GOLD analysis project Ga0116229, IMG submission 87313) | Host-associated microbial communities from peat moss isolated from Minnesota, USA - S1T2_Fc - Sphagnum magellanicum MG | ecosystem: Host-associated > Plants > Peat moss > Unclassified...
ATCCTGTGGATGCACACCTTTTCCCCGTCGAAGATGTGGATCTCGGGTTTGTCGCTTTTGCGGAAACCCTTTCTGCATCTCCACACGCAATTCAATCGCGACCTCCCCTGGGGCGAGATCGACATGGATTTCATGAACCTCAACCAGGCGGCGCACGGCGATCGCGAAGCCGGGTACATTCACACGCGCCTGCGCCTCAGCCGCAAAGTGGTCGTGGGCCACTGGTCGGACAAGGAAGTGCAGGGACGGATCGGCACATGGATGCGGGTTGTCCGCGCATGGCACGACTGGCAGGGAGCGAAGTTCGCGCGGTTCGGCGACAACATGCGGCAGGTCGCCGTGACCGATGGCGACAAAGTCACCGCCGAAGCGCGCTTCGGTTATGCCGTCAATGGCTACGGCCTGGGCGATCTCGTGAAGCACGTTGACGGCGCGAGCGACAGGGCGGTTGATGCACTTTGCGGTGAGTACGAGCAGCGGTACAACGTCTCAAAGCCGCTGCGCAAGGGTGGCGACCGGCATGATTCACTGCGTGATGGCGCACGCATCGAGTTGGGGCTGCGGTCGTTTCTCGAGGAGGGAAATTTCAAGGGCTTCACAACGACGTTCGAGAATCTCTACGGGCTGAAGCAATTGCCCGGCCTGGCGGTGCAGCGGTTGATGGCCGATGGCTACGGCTTCGGGGCGGAAGGCGATTGGAAAACCTGCGCCCTGCTGCGCGCGATGAAGGTGATGGCCGACGGCTTGCCGGGCGGCACATCCTTCATGGAAGATTATACGTACCATCTGAACCCCGGCGGGCATCAGGTCCTCGGCTCGCACATGCTCGAGATTTGCGAATCGATTGCGGCGGGAAAGCCCTCGCTCGAAGTGCATCCGCTCGGCATCGGTGGCAAGGAAGACCCGGTTCGCCTGGTCTTCGATGCGCCTCCCGGTCGCGCGCTCAATGCCTCGATCATCGACCTGGGCAACCGCTTCCGTCTTCTTGTGAACGAGGTCGACGTGGTGACGCCGCCGCAGCCGCTGCCGAAGCTGCCTGTCGCGCGCGCGGTGTGGGAATGCCGTCCCGATTTCAAGACGGCCTGCGCGGCCTGGATTTATGCCGGCGGCGCGCACCATACCGGATTCAGCTATGCTGTGACGACGGAGCACATCGAGGATTTCGCGGAGATCGCGGGCATCGAACTCGCGGTCATCGACGCGGATACGAACCTGCGCGCTTTTCGCCGGCAATTAAGAAACGACGAGATTTACTATCATCTCGCGCCGGGCCTGGGACGAATTTAATTTCGCGAACATGAGCGCTTATCGCGAACTGAAGGAGGAATGCTGCGAGGCGAATCTCGCGCTGCCGAAGTTCGGCCTCGTGGACATGACCTTCGGCAACGTCAGCGTCATGGATCGGGAGCGCGGCATTTTCGGCATCAAGCCGAGCGGGGTCGATTACGCGCACCTCAAAGCCGACGATATCGTGATCCTGGACCTGGACGGAAAACAGATTGAGGGCACTTTGCGCCCTTCTTCCGACACGGCCACGCATCGCCGGCTTTTCCTCGCCTTCACCGGCATTCGCGCCGTGGTCCACACGCATTCGCGCCACGCAGTTTCGTTTGCGCAGGCGGGGAGGGGAATTCCGTGCCTTGGGACGACGCACGCCGATTATTTTTATGGCGAGGTGCCGGTCACGCGCCCCATGATGCCGGAGGAAATTTCCAGCGCCTACGAATGGGAGACCGGGAACGTCATCGTCGAGCGATTCAAGTCACTTGACCCGCGGCAAATTCCCGCCGTCCTGGTTCATGGCCACGGTCCCTTTGCATGGGGGCCGAGCGGCCCGAAGGCGGTCGAAAATGCGTTTGCGCTGGAGATCGTCGCGGAGATGGCGCTCAACACGCTTCAACTCAATCCGCAAAGCCAGCCGCTGCCGCAAAGCCTGATCGACAAGCATTTCCTCCGCAAACACGGTGCGGATGCCTATTACGGGCAGCCGATCAGCCCGGCTTAATGGCCGGCGGCTCTGCTCAGGCCCGGGTCTGCTCCCTCCTCGCGCCTCGACACAACTAAAAATCGACTCGCAACGCGACTTTGCCCTATTTTGAAGACACGCCCCAAGGTAGTATCGCGGTAAACACATGCTTACCCACGGCCTTGTTCAATTACTTTTCGCGCGCTTGCCCCGGATGAAATTATCCGTCTGGCGGCAAAGGCCGGTTTGCGCTCGATCGACTGGGGCGGTGATGTGCATGTACCCGCGGGAAACGCGCAACGCGCCCGAGAAGTAGGCCGGTCGACGCGCGAGGCCGGTTTGGCGGTTTCAGCCTATGGTTCCTACTATCGATTAAGCGGCGAGGACAAGGAGGCATCTTTTGAGCGCACACGGGATTCCGCGGTGGCGCTCGGCGCCCCGACGATCCGGGTGTGGGCCGGCAACAACGGCTCGACCGATGTGCTGCCGCAGGAGCGCGGTGAAATCATCGACGACGCTTTACGGATCTCGGAAATGGCGGCCCGGGCGGGAATTACGATCAGCCTCGAATATCATGCCGGAACGCTGGCCGACTCCCGGGCTTCGGTTCGCTCGCTGTTGAGCGAACTGGCCGATCCCAACATTCAGTTTTTTGGCAACCCCCGACGGGCGAGTCGGTGGAAATGTGCTCCGATCGCCTGTGCGATGTCCTTCCGCGATTACGCAATGTTCACGTTTTTCAATGGTGGCCGACGAACCGCGAACTTCTTCCACTGACGGAGGGCGAAGCGTGCTGGCGCGCTTATATCGACATTGTCCGCGGAAGCGGGCGCTCGGCGGAGTTTCTTCTGGAGTTTGTCGCCAACGATTCACCGGGGCAGCTTTGTCCGACGCGGCGTCGCTGCATCGCTTGCTTGAAAATTCGGCCTGATCAACCGGACTCCGCGGCCCGTGGGAGATTAATCTGCACCTGCGTGCCTTTGCCGGTTTGACTGTTGATGGAAAAATCAGCCTTGTGGAGGGCGGTTAGTTTCTGGACCAGAACGAGGCCAAGTCCCAGGCCTTGTTGTTCATGTTTTTTGCGATCGAATTGCTGGAAAGCCCCAATCTTATTGATTTCCTCCTCCGTCATGCCCCGGCCTTCGTCTCTGACGATCAAGCGTCCCTCGGCGTTTAACTCCGCCTTCACCGGCGTTCCCTGGCGCGAAAATTTGAAAGCATTGTCCACCAGTTCCTCGACGATGCGGCTAAGATCCTTGGCGTCGATCGAGACGGCGCAGCCGGTCAGGTTGAGCGTCAGGTCTTCCTTGCGCGGATTGAGCCGCAGCGCTTCGTTGACTCCCTCGCGGATGCTTTTTTCCACTTCGCCCGCCGACAGGGTCGGGACCGGTTTGGAGGACTCGGGTTTAAGGTCGAGAATCAGGAGATAATTCCGCAGCGTGCGATGCAGCCGCAGGGCCGAGAGATAGACATCCTTGTGAATGTCTTGGATTTCCTCCAGCGCGAGGCCCGGGGCGTCCTCAAGCAGAAGCTCCATCAGACCGATAATGCCGGCCAGTGGGGTGAAAAATTCGTGCGGAAGTTGCGACGGAACGGAAGATCGAAGCTTGTCCAACACGGCGTCCTCAACCCGCCAATTGATCGAGATGCGGCTGAACCGCGCTTCCATGCAGTTTCGCAGGGCATCCAAGCTCACCGGCTTGACCAGGAAATCGTCGGCGCCCTCCTCCATACCTCTGCGGGGCGTGACCAGATCGGGCCGGCCGGTCATCAGAACGACCTGCTTGGATTTCAACTCCGGATCGCGCCTGATCTCATGCAGAAGATTGGTGCCGTCGCCGCCCGGCATGTGAATATCGCTGAGGATCAAGTCGGGCAGATGCTGGCGCGCCAGGGCAAGGCCGCTTACGCCGGAATCGGCCTCAAGAACGTGATAACCGTTTCGGCGGAGGGCCAGGCCAAACATGCTTCGCACCTGCGAATCGTCATCAATCAGTAAAATCGTTTTCATGCACCGGTTGGTTTTTGATTCAGCACTTCACGTACTTTGTTCGCCAGGGCCGACGGCGTAAAGGGCTTTTGCAGCAGGGCGACGCCTTCCTTCAATATGCCCTGGTGGGTGATCGCGCTTTCGGTATAGGCTGAAGTGAATAGAATTTTGGTATGGGGGTAGATCGCCCGAATGCGATCGGATAACTCCCTGCCGCTCATGTGGGGCATCACGACATCGGTGAGCAGCAGATCGATGTGACCGATATTGCGTTGATTTTTCAGGGTCAAAGCCTCAACGCCGTCGATCGCCGTCAAAACGGTGTAACCCAGGCGTCTCAGCAGGTTGGCCGCCATCTCCAGCAGCGAGGGGTCGTCCTCGGCCAGAAGGATGGTCTCCGTCCCCTGCGGCAGATTCGGCGCAGGAGCGGGTAATCGCGCGGTTTTTGTGCTCTGTTCGACTTGCGGCAGATAAATCCGAAAGGTCGTGCCGCGGGCTGGCTCGCTGTAGACGCTGATGTGTCCCTCGCTTTGCTTGATGATTCCGTAGCAGGTGGCCAATCCCAGCCCCGTGCCCTGGCCCACCCCCTTGGTGGAGAAAAACGGCTCGAACGCCCGCGCTTTCACTTCCGGCGTCATCCCTATCCCGGTATCGGTGATGGTGAGCATCACGTAGCCTCCCGGCTTGAGGCCCATGATAGGCAGGACATACGCTTCATCGAGGATGACGTCGGAGGTCTCGAGGGTGAGCTTGCCGCCGTTGGGCATGGCGTCGACCGCATTCATGGCGATGCTGAGGATGACCTGATCCATCTGCCCCGGATCGATTTTTACTTTGTGCAAGCCCAGGGCGGGAACAATGCGCACGTCGATTTCCCTGCCCAACAAATGCTGCAGCGTACCGGAAATGTCGGCTAAAACACGGTTCAAATCGAGGACTTCAGGCTGAAGAATCTGTTTACGGCCGTAAGCCAGAAGCTGCCGGGTCAGCGTCGCGGCCCGGTCGGCGGCCGAACGGATTTCGCGCGCACTTTTGCCGAGCGAACTCTGCGCCGGCAGTTCCTCGACGAGACGCTCGCTTTGTCCGATGATGGCCGTCAGGATGCTGTTGAATTCGTGCGCCACGCCGCCGGCCAGTTTGCCGACGGTTTCCATTTTCTGGGATTGGAACAGACGGGCCTCGATCAGTTTGCGTTCCGTAACGTCCTCAAAAACAACCACAGTGCCCGCCAGCAGGCCGGCGTCGTCCCGGATCGGCGTGCTGGTATATTCGACGGGGAAGCTTGAGCCGTCTTTGCGCCAGAAAACTTCGTTCGTCACCCGACGAACGACCCCGTCCTTAAGCGTGGCGTAAATGGGGCATTCGCTTACCGGATACGGGCTGCCGTTGGGGTGGCTGTGATGCATCGTAACATGCGCCTGCCGGCCGAGAAGTTCGGCGGGTTCGTAGCCGAGCAACATCGAGGCAGCCTGATTTTCGAATCTTATTTTACCGTCACTTCCAATCCATTGTACGCCCTCGGAAACTGAGTTTAGAACGGCTTCATGTTCGTGGCGCTGCCGTTCGATTCTTTTTTCGACTGATTTGCGCTCCGTGATATCGCGCTGAATGGCCACAAAATGCGTAATTTTTCCATCAACATCGCGAATCGGCGCAATTTGCCATTCCACGTCAAACTCACTTCCGTCCTTCCGGTAATTGACCGTTTCACCATGAAACACGTCCCCATGTTCGAGGTTTTCGCGGAGACGGCGTAACACGGCTTTGTCGGTGCGGGGGCCCTGCAAAATCCTTGGCGTTTTGCCTATCGCTTCTTCTGGAGCATAACCGGTCATTTTGGTGAAGGCTGGATTGACGAAATTAATTCTCGGTCCGGGCAGATCGAGGTCCGGGCCCGTGATGACGATCGACTCCTTGGATTGTTGCACGGCTGAGCTGAGCAACTTCAACGACTCTTTCGTGCTTTTGCGCTCGGCGATTTCCATTCTCAATTTGCTTGTTTGTTCCTTAACCTTTCGCTCGACGACATCGTTGACGGCCTCCAGTTGGGCCTGGCGTCCGGCCAAACCGAGCATTTCCACCAGGTTCTGACGGATCAACAGCACGAGAATAATATCTTCGAACACGATCCATCCCGTATGCTCCACCGCCCTCCACGGGCTTGCGAAAAGCACTCCGAACATCGATTGCGGCCAAAAGTAGCCACGAATGAAATGGTCTGCTGCCGCCACAACCGAGGCGGTAAGCAGGATCCGCCAATCGCGGTAGAAGGCTAGGAAGGCCAGGACCACAAAATATTGGAAATGTGTTTCAATGCGGCCGCCGGTCAAATGAATCAGCAAGCCACAGCTCAGCATCTGTCCTGCGGCGATCACATGGCGGGTCAAAAGCAATCCCGGATGAGTCAGAGCCAGGAAAACGGGAAAACCGGAGATCAGTCCGCCCAAAAAGATGGCCGCCCATACGTGGATGTGGGTGTGGCTGTATTGGCCTTCCCAAGCCCTGGGGGAAATCCATAAAGCCGCCACAATTCCCGCCAGCCATTGCGACATCATCAACCACGCGAACATGCGATCGGTCCGCTTATAGGTGGCATCCAGCTCTGCCTTGAAGATGACCGCCGTTCTTCGTAACGCTCCCGCATCCTGACTCAAATCGAGGGTCAGCGGCTGCATGGGATTCTACCGGTAAGACCATCTGATTTTGGGTCGAGCAGCGAGCAGCCGAATGCCGGGGTCTCGGTCGCTGCCATCGGTTCGTGATGAAGCAGTTTTATAATCGCGGAAAGTCCCTCGTTATCTCCATAGTGGCCGCGCGATGGCGTGATACCTCCACTGAAACATAACTTTTCGTCTGCGCCGTACACGACCACATGTCCTGAAGTCGTGACATGGAACAACCTCGCTTCCTTGCCTTCGGCGTCGGCCTGGACGATGACCCCCGGGATAGCTTGAGCGCTTTGCCAGAGATCGGTATGCACCCACTCGCGACTGCTTCCCCGCGGTTGAAGGAAGACGACGTAGGCGTTCACCTGGTTTTGACAGTGTGTCATCAGCACCGACAATTCACCGATGCTCGCTCGCGTGCAGGGACAATCGGGGTGCGCAAACATGACCAGTGTGGACTGCCCTCGAACTTGTGGGATTTTACTTTGCGAAGGCCAGTCAGCCGGGACGCGCGTGTCCGTACCCGGCGCATAATCGTAGACCAACAAAGCACCCATTCCCATGCCGACGGCGACCAGCCAAATCGAGGTAAAGAGTAATGGAAAACATTTTTTCATGGGGCATCCAGGAGCTCGCGCACTTTGCGGGCGAGGCTCTCCGGGGTGTAGGGCTTGGGCAGAAACTCGACGCCCTTCTCGAGCACCCCGTGGTGCGCGATGGCGTCTTCCGTGTAACCGGAAGTGAAAAGAACTTTGAGATCCGGGAACGAAGTCTTCAGCCACTCCGCCATGACTTTGCCGCCCATGCGCGGCATGATGACGTCGGTTACCACCAGCCTGATCGGTTCTCCCTTGTGTTCGCTTGCGACGCGCAGGGCGTCCTGCCCGTTCGGCGCCGTCAGCACCTTATAGCCCTTGCCACTCAGCACGCCTTTCGCAAGGTGGCGAAGGGAGGGTTCGTCTTCCACGATCAACACGGTTTCCGTGCCACGGCGAATGGGTCCGGTTCTAAGAATCGCCAGCTCCGAATAGACGGCTGATTTTTCCACTCTGGGGAAATAGACTTTGAACGTCGTGCCTTTCCCCGCCTCGCTTTCGAGATCGATGTGGCCGCCCGATTGGCGGATGATGGTCTGGCACGTGACGAGACCCAGGCCGGTGCCTTTTCCCGCCGCCTTGGTGGTAAAAAAGGCCTTGAATAACCGTGCCTTAACCTCTTCGGTCATGCCGATTCCGGTATCGGTCACGCTCAGCATCACGTAGGCGCCGGGCTGCACGCCGGCATGTTCCGCGGCGTACTTTTCGTCCAGCGCGGCCGGGGCCGTCCTGATCATGATTTTGCCGCCGTTGGGCATGGCATCACGGGCGTTGACCACGAGGTTCATCAAAACCTGCCAGACGTAACCGGAGTCGGCCTTGATGTTCCCGATGTTCTCGTCGCAATGCATCGTCAGCTCAACATTCTCGTTAATGAGCTGGCCGAGCATTTTTTCCATGCCCAGAACGACCTCGTTGAGGTCGAGCTCGACGGCCTGCACCGTTTGCTTGCGGCTGAAGATAAGAAGCTGCTGCGTCAAGCCGGCGGCACGTTTCGCCGCGCTTCGAACCTCCTCAACGTACGGTTGCACCGGATGTCCCGGGCCGAGGTCCTGCACGATCAAGTCGCTATAGCCCATGATCACCGCGAGGACATTGTTGAAGTCATGCGCCACGCCGCCCGCGAGATGCCCCACCACCTCCATCTTTTGCGCCTCGATAAACTGCGCCTCCACCCGCTTAAGTTCGGCACGTTCTTCAACTTCGTGCAGGGCACGCTGCACGGACGATCCCAGTCTCCCGATTCGGTCTTTCAGCAGGTAATCCGCCGCGCCCATCTTGATGGCCGACACCGCCAATTCTTCGCCAATGGTGCCGGATACGATGATAAAGGGGATATCGAGGGCGGGTTGAGCTTTTAGCAGCCGCAGCGCTTGGAGCCCATTAAACTGCGGCATCTCAAAGTCCGAGAGGATGAGATCGATGGTCGGATTCAGCTTGGCGAGAAAGTCCTTTTCCGTGTCCACCCGTTGCCAGTCGACTTCAAATTCCGCGCGTCGCAATTCACGTACGAGCAGCTCGCCATCGACCGGGTTGTCCTCCACGATCAGGAGATTAATTTTCCTGGGCATTTAGCCCTCCGACTGCGGCGGATGGTTCACGAGAAGCCAGTACATGCCGAGTTTTTGCACCGCTTCGCTGAATTGCTCGAAATTCACCGGCTTCACGATATAGCTGTTCACTCCAAGATGGTAGCTCTCGACGACGTCGCTTTGTTCCTTCGACGAGGTCATCACCACCACAGGGATCGATTTGGTTCGATCGTCGCCTTTGATGCGACGCAAAACCTCCAGTCCGTCCACCTTGGGCAGTTTTAAATCCAACAGGACCACCTTGGGGCCATTCTCAATTTTGCGCGCGGAGTGAGGTCCCTCGCAAAAAATGAATTCCAAGGCCTCCACGCCGTCCCGGGCGATCTGAATGCTGTTGGCGAGGTTGGCCCGTCGCAGCGCGCGCAGGGCTAAATCGAGGTCTTGCTGATTATCTTCCACAATCAATATTTCGACAATGTGGGTTCCATTCATGAGTTACTTCTTTCGGTAAGGGTAAAATAAAAGGTTGCTCCAAGATTCGGCGTGGCATCGGCCCAGATTCGTCCGCCATGCCGGTGAATCACCCGTTGCACAATGGCCAGACCGACGCCGGTGCCTTCGAATTCGTCGGCACGGTGAAGTCGTTGAAACACGCCGAAGAGCTTGTGCGCGTAGCGCATGTCAAAACCAGCGCCGTTGTCGCGGACGAAGTAAACCGTTTCGCCCTGCTCCTGCCTGGCGCCGATTTCAATCACCGCGGTCGGGCAGTGGGAGGTATACTTGAGCGCGTTGGATAGCAGGTTGACCCAGACTTGTTGCAATAACGCCGGATCGCCCTGGCCCTGGGGCAGGTCACCGAGACTAATCTCCACGTTTCGACCTTCCTGCAGGGATTGCAATTCCTTGAGAACGTGGCGGACCAGGCTGGTGGTGTTGATCTCCTGCATTCGGAGCGCGGTGCGGCTCAGGCGGGAAAAGGCGAGGAGATCGTCGATCAGTTGGCCCATGCGCTGGGCGCCCTCGCGAATCGTTTTGAGATAATGCCGGCCCTCCTCAGGCAGTTGCGGGCCGTAATCTTCCAACAGCGCCTGCGAAAATCCATCCACCGCGCGCAGCGGCGAGCGCAGATCGTGCGACACGGAATAGGAGAACGCTTCGAGTTCCTTGTTCGCCGCCTCAAGCTGCTTGGTGCGTTGGGTCACCCGCTCCTCAAGCTGTAAATTCATCTCCCGGATCTTTTCGTCATCCGCGCGCTTCTGGCTGATGTCAGTGTTCGTCCCGAACCAACGCAGCACCTTTCCGTCTTCATCGAGAATCGGGTAAACCCGGGTGAGAAACCAACCGTAGTGCCCATCCGCCGCCCGTAACGGAAACTCCATTTCAAACCGACGTCCAGTGGCGATGGAATCGTTCCACCGCTCCAATACCTTGGGCAGGTATTCCGGATCGTGGACTCCCTCCCAGCCCCAACCCTCCATATGTTCGGGGGTGGTGCCGGTATAATCATACCAGCGTTGGTTATACCAGTAGATGTGGCCGTCGGCGCGGGCCATGCAGGCCAGTTGCGGGATGGCGTCGATCATGGTGCGGAACTGCTTTTCCCTTTCGTGCAGGGCAGCCTCGGCTTTCTTTCGCTCAGTGATGTCTTCAGTAAAGATGATCAGGCCGCCAATCGTGCCGTCTGCCTGGCGCCACGGTTGTATTTCCCAGCGTATCCAATCGATATTGCCGTCTTTGCGCTGAAAAGGTTCCTCGTCACATTTCTCAACTACTCCGGTCAGGCACCGTTGATGGATGTCCCTCCACCGTTGTGAAATTTCAGGGAAAACATCGTAATGACTTCGGCCAATGATGGATTCACCATCCACACGGAATACCTTCGTCCAGCGACTGCTAACGACCAGGTATTTCATCTCGTGGTCGAGCATGGCGACAGCGACAGGACTGTGCTTCGCGTAAAGCCGAAGTTGCTCTTCTCTTTCTCGCAGCAGGTTTTCCGCCCGCTTGCGCTCGGTAATGTCAACGCCGGTGCCGATGACAAATTCCACCTCGCCATCCGCATCGACAAGTGCGGTATTAGACCATGAGATGACGCGAGAACTCCCCTCCCGGGTGAGCCAGTGGTTTTCGTAGGTGTTCGGAAATTGGCCGGCGCAGAGATTGTTGAATTCGTGGGTCGTGGTGGCCCGTTCCTCAGGCAGAATCAGCAAATCGATCAGGTTTCGGCCTCGCACCTCGTCAAACGAGTAACCGGTGAGTTGCTCGCAAGCCCGGTTGAAGCGAATAATGCGGGCTTGTCGGTCAATGACCACCACCAGCGCGCCCACGGTATTAATGACGGCGGAGCTGAAGTCGCGCTCCGCGCGCAGCTCTTTCTCGGCCTGCTTTCGCTCAGTGATGTCTCGGGCAAGCCCGAGAAAAAGTCTTTGTCCATCGACCAGGTGACTGCCCACGCGCAGTTCCACCGGGAATCGGGTTCCATCCTTGCGCCGGTGGTAATCGTTAAAGGTAAGGATTGAACGGGTCCGGAGTTGCTCCCAAATGCGTTTCGCCTCGCCTTCGCTCGAGCCGCTTACATCTTTGACGCTCATTTGCAAAAGCTCCTCCTTCGAATAGCCCAGGCTTTCGCAGGCACGATGATTCACCTGCAAAAAATTTCCGCTTTCATCGTGAAGAAAAAACGCGTCCGCCGCCTGCTCCACTAACATCCGGAACTGTTCCTCGCTTTTCTTCAACGCGGCATCCATGAGTTTGCGCTCTGTGACGTCGCGCGCCACTTTCGAGGCCCCGGTGATTTTGCCGGACTTGTCCCTGATCGGAGATACAGTCAGAGAGACGTCGATCAGCCGTCCATCCTTTGCCAGGCGCTGGGTGTCGAAATGTTCCACCCGCTCGCCGCGCCTGATCATGTTCAGGATGGTCATTTCCTCCTGCCGACGTTCGGGGGGAATGAGTCGCGTAATCGAACACCCGATCATCTCTTGCGAGGTATATCCAAAAATGTCCGCCGCACCGATATTCCAACTGGTGACGATCCCGTTCAGGTCTTTTCCGATGATGGCGTCCGTCGACGAGTTCACAATGGCCGCCAATTGCGCGGAGGCCGCCTCGGCCATTTTGCGTTCGGTGATATCGGTGCGGATGGCGACGTATTGACAGGGTTTGCCCTGCGGGTTGAAAATCGGAACGATGGTCGTATCGACCCAATAATATGTCCCGTCCTTCGCCCGATTCTTGATCTCCGCATGGAAGACCCGGCCGTGCGAAATGGTCGCCCAGAGCTCGCGCATGAACTCCTTCGAATGGTAGCCGGAATTAATAATGCGATGGTCCCGGCCGAGCAGTTCCTCGCGCGGATATTTCGAAATCGCGCAGAACTTGTCATTGACGTAGGTGATCTTTCCCTGCGAATCGGTGACGGCGACGATGGAGTGTTCGTCGAGCGCAGATTTGAGGTCGATGATTTCCTTGAGCGACGCCTCGAGTCTTTCCTGGGCCAGCTTGCGCTCAGCAATTTCAGTGCGGAGGGCTGCCGCGCTCCGCGCTTCGGCCTCTTCAACCCGGGTATCGTGTCCGGGCGCACTCGTAGCTTGATCCTGGTTCATCGCGCTCTCCTCAAGAGCCGCGTGTTCCCGGTACTCGCGTCGTTTTTGGTTTGATTCGATGGGACTTTCATTTCGCTCCTATCGTACCTTCACCAAGGTGGGCCAATACCAAAGTCTCACAAATTACAGTTGCATCTTAAGCGTACTTTCATGGTAATACAACCGCTAATATTAATATGTAATCGCGTAAGTAGCCATCGCGTAAGGCTCTGCCCTAAAGTAAGAAGGATGTGGCACTCTCATAGCATCGGCAGCAAATACATCTGGTAAACGATTTTTTGCGATAGTTTGCGAAATGCCTGAGCGCACATTGGTCCTTGCCCTTTTCCACGCATGGTACTTGATCCCACGTAAATCTGCGCCAAGCTAATCCCTCCATGCTCCACAGCCCGCAATTCCTCAAATTGGTCAATGACGCCAAAAGTCGCGTTAAAGAAATCTCCGTTCACGATGCCTACGTCGAGGCCAGGAAGCCCGGCGTGTATTTGGTCGATGTGCGCGAAGAAAGCGAGTGGCATGCCGGCCACGCCCCCGGCGCGGTGCATCTCGGCAAGGGCATCATCGAACGCGATATCGAGCAGCGCATCCCGAATACCGGCGCGCGCATCGTCTGCTATTGCGGCGGCGGCTACCGTTCCGCGCTCGTGGCCGATAATCTCCAGAAAATGGGCTACACCAATGTCGTCTCGGTCGACGGTGGCTTTCGCGGTTGGCGCGAGCAGGGCTTGCCTATTTCCACCGCGCCGGAAGTGCCTCCGCGCAGTCCGCACGAGAAGCTTGGCGGCCTCTATCACCTCGCTCGCATGGTCGACAAGGCGCGCCTTTTTCCCGCCGGAAAACTCCCCGGCTACAATTATCTCACCTTCGGCTATGACAAGACGCTGCTCGATTTTCTCTGCCTGGAAGGCGCGGCCTTCGAGCAGATCGTGGCGAAAAACCCGACCGACGAAGGCGTCGTCAACGCGCTCAAGGAACGGCTCGGGCCCGCCTGGCCGAGCGATCACGCCATCACCGATTTCAACCACAAGATCGTCAATCGCAAGCCCGATTCACCCGAGAAACTCGCCGCCTTTGAGCAGCGCCGCGCCGCCTGCGCCCCGACCAAAAGGAAAGTCGAAACCTATTTCGAACTCATCGATCTCGAGGAAGATCGAATCCAGTAGGAGCGCCTTCCTCGTTCCCAAGTTTCACTTGGGAACGCACTTGTGGAGGCAATTTTATTGCCGATCCCGTAGCCGCGCCCGTAAGGGCGTGGACCACCGTCTCACGACGGCAGCTACGAGTCAGCGCGAAACTCCTGCGGAGGACGAATTTCGCGGGGGCTGGAAACGCTCCCAAGTGAAACTTGGGAGCGAGGAAATCCAATAATTTTCAGGCTTTTGTCCGGGAACGCCCGGCGATGACGAAAGCGAGCGCTGCCAACGCCACAGCGAAGAGCGCCGAACCCCGGTATATCCCCGCAAGGCTAAGCCCGCCCCACGCCTGCAACGGCCCCACCCCAAACGCGGCAATTCCGTAGCCCATTTGGTAGAAGCCAATGAGCCCGCCGGCCACGGAAGCCGTCATGGTCTTCAGCTCTCCCTGGCCGAAGCTGATCACCAGCGGCAGCAGCGCGGAGCAACTCAACCCCGCCAGGCCAAAGGACAGAATCCCCAGGAAAGGCTGGTCCTTCGGCACCGAGGCCGTGGCCAGAAAGGCCAGCACCAGCAGCATCGGCAACGCACGATAGGTCCAGCGTTCCGGGAACCATTTTTCGATTACGGCGAAGAGCACGCGCCCGCCGGTGACCGTCACCCAAAACACCGTCAGAGCCAGCGAGGCCAGGGTGATCGAAGCGCCGAGGCTCGCCGACATATAGACCGTCGCCCAGTTGCCGCTCATCGTCTCGCAAATGCCGTAAAGCAACGCGAACGCGGCATAAAGCCAGAAGCGGGCAGGTATTTGCATCTTGGTTTTTTGCGGGGGTTCTTTGTCCGCGACCTCCGCCGCTTTTCCATCCTGCAACGGCAGGCGCAGGCTGAACAGAATCAGCGCGAGAGTCATTACGCTCATCAAAATCGGCAAGCCCCACCAAATGCCGAGCCCGACAAAGATCGTCGCGAAGATCGGCGCGAGCGCCGTCCCCACGCCTAGAAGCGCGTTGAGCGTCAGAATGGCTTGATCGACCTTTTGCGGAAAAAAGGCGGCGGTAAACGTATTCAGCGCGGGCACGGCAAAGCCAAAGCCGATCCCCAACGACGCGGTGGCTGCCAGCAGCAGACCATAGGCGAGGGGATGAACGCTCGTCGCGAACTGGCTGGTGAAAAGCAGCGCCATCGACAGCAAGTCCGCCGCCAGCCCGATCAGAAAGACGCTCTTTCCGCCGATGCGATGCGTCAGCCCCGCGCCGAGCAGCGAGGAAAGAATTGCCGTGACCGCCTGCGGCGCGAACATGCCGCCATACTCGGTCGTCGATAGCCCGTAGTGCTCCGCACTCGTGAAAATCGCGCTTACCGCCGGGAAGGTGACGAGGACGATTCCCTGGATGACGGCTGCCGTGTAGACCGCGGCAATTTCCTGGCGCTGAGCCATGGCCTATTTGATCCGTTCGAGCAAATGATCGCCCACACGCAGCGCATTCGCCATCGCCGTCAGCGCCGGGTTCACCGCGCCGATGCTCGGGAAAAAGCTCGTGTCGACCACGTAGAGATTGTCGAGCTCGTGCGCCTTGCAATTCGGATCGAGCACGGAGGTCTTCGGATCGGTTCCGAACCGGCACGTGCCCGATTGATGCGCCACGCCCGCCACGCCGACGTCGTTCTTCATGTAGATTTGGCGCGGGATGAGGTGCTCGTGCATGTCGAGGTGCGTCAGCATCGACTTCAATTTCTCGTAGAGCTTGTTGCTCGGCACCTGGTTGGTGGCGGTGTAGCTGAGCATGATCATGCCGTCCTTGTTGACCGTGATGCGATTGTCGGGCTTGGGCAGATCCTCCGTCATCAGCCAGAAATCGACCGCGTGCTCGGCCAGTTTCTCCAGCACCCACGTCGGCGCGAGGATCGTCTCGATCGGCTTTTCGCCCCGGTACATCGGCGCCTGCGATTTGCCCACCATCTGGATGCTGCCGGCCGGAAAATCGAAACCCTCCATGCCAAAGTAAAAATCATTCAGGCCGAGAGTCTTTTGGTATTGCGTCGGATTCGGTTCCCTCGAAATGGCCAGCACCGCTTGGCTGGTGTGGAACATGTAATTGCGGCCGACTTGGTCCGAGCCATTGGCCAGTCCCTTGGGATGCTTGTCGTTGGCGGAGACGAGGAGCAGCTTCGCCGAATGGGCCGCGCCGCAGGCGACGACCACAATCCCGCCACGGAACGTCTCCGGATTGCCCTCGCGATTGACGATCACTTCCGTGATCGCGGTTCCGGCGGCGTTGGTGTTGAGCTTCACCACGCACGCGTTGATCAACAGCGTGACGTTGGGGTATTCAAGCGCGGGGCGAATGCCGATGACCTCCGCGTCCGACTTGGCATGGACGACGCAGGGGAAGCCGTCGCAATCCTTGCAGCGCACGCAGGTGCTGTACGGCATGTTCGCTTCGTTGAGCAGGATGCCGCAGGGCGAGTGGAACGGGTGATAGCCCGCGCGGGTGAGATCATCCGCGAGCTTTTGGATGCGCGGCTCGTGTGAGACGGGCGGGCAGGGGTAGGGCCCGCTGGCTGGCGGTTCGGTCGGGTCTTCGCCGCGGGCGCCGTGGACCTGGTACATGTGCTCGGCCTTGGTGTAATAGGGCTCCATGTCGGTATAGCTAATGGGCCAGCCGGGCGAAATGCCGTCGTAATGCGCAAAGCCGGTGAAATCCTTTTCGCGCAGGCGATAGAGCGCCGCGCCGTACATCTTGGTCGCGCCGCCGACGTAATGATACGTGCCTGGTTGGTAATGCTTGCCCTTGGGATCGCTCCAGACATCCGCGGAAACGTAGCGGCTCTTCACGAAGACCTCCTCGGCGCTCCAATTTTCCGGCTCGCGCTTCAACCAGCCACCGCGTTCCAGGATGAGGATGCTTTTGCCCGAGGGCGCAAGATGCCGGGCCAGCGTGCCGCCGCCTGCTCCACTGCCGATGATGATGATGTCGTAGTCGGTTTTCATGACTGATTTTCCTGGGTGAGGGTTGAAATGAGCGTTGATCGCGGGGCCAGACCGTGCGAGGAACTGAACTCGCAATGAAACCGAATGTCAAACGGCTCAATCACATTACGGTCGCGGTGCCCGCAGGCGAGCACGATAAAGTCCGCGCATTTTACGGGGAAATCCTTGGCCTGGAGGAAATCCCCCGGCCTGAAGCGCTCAATAAAGTCTACGACCTCATGTGGTTCAAATTTCTCGATATCCAGCTTCATCTCGACTTCACGCCGCCGTGGGTGAGGCCCGCCGAGAATCGCCATATTGCCCTTGAAGTCGAAGATCTCCCCGCCGTGCGGCGTTACTTGGAAAGCAAACAGGCGACCATTCGCGAAGCCGTTCCCATGCCTGATCGCGACCGCTTTTACCTGCTCGACCCGTTCGGAAATTACTTCGAGCTAATGGAGATGAAGCTGTAGCAATCCTGGAGGGCCCGGCTCCTGCCGGGCCGCGGACGACCGGGAGGTCGCCCCTCCAAGCGGTATCGTCGCCTCAGGTCGACGGCAACCGCAACGCAGTCTTGGCTAGCGCGAGATAAGTATCTAGGCTCCTCCTCTCCCATGGAAACGCCACGTGCATGATCCTGACTCCCGCGCCCAAGGTGGAATCCTCGCCGGCTCCGGTCGAGCCAATGCCGCCGGATATCCACAACGTCTACATCTACGAGGTCTTCAATACCGCCTCTTGGAGCGTGGTTCTCGGCTCGCCGATGCTCCTCTTTTTCCAGCATCTCAACGCCAGCGCGACCATTCTGGCCATCGCGGCCTGCCTGGCGCCAGTCCTCAATATCCTGCAAATCCCCGCCGCCCATTACGTCGAGAAGGTCGGTTACCGCCGTTTCGTGGTCAGCGGTTGGACGACCCGCAGTGTCGTGGTGGTCGGCATGATGTTTGTCGCCTTCCTTCCCGATTCCGTCGACCGCGCCACGCGGATCGTGCTGATGCTCAGCCTCTCTCTGATTTATAATACGTTGCGCGGCATCTCGGTCTGCGGCTTTCTACCCTGGTTCACCCACATCGTGCCGGAAAGCCGTCGCGGGGAGTTTCTGGCCAAGGACCAGCTGGCCGGCGCGCTGGCCGGCATTGGCTGCCTGTTCGTCGCGGCTTCGCTTCTGCATCTCGGCGCATGGTATTCGTTCGGGATTGTTTTCCTCATCAGCGCCACTTCGGCCTTTATCAGCCTTATTTTTCTGCGTCGCATACCCGATGTGCCGGTCGAAAAAATCAGCGTGAACCCGGAGCCGATCCCGTGGCGCGACATATTTTTTTATCCACCGTTTTTCAAATATGTTCGCTATAACTTAGTCATCAACGTGGCTCTCGGCGCTTCAGGAGTTTTTTGGGTCCGGTTCTTTCGCACCTCGCTTAACGTGAGCGAATCGAACGTCCTTTTTGTCGCCTGTTTCAGCACCATGGTCCTTGCCGGAGGGTTATTCCTGGTTGGTCCTCTGATCGACCGGGCGGGCAACAAACCCGCGCTGACCGCCTCGGGCGTGCTCCTGGTTTGCCACTTCACCGGATGGGCTCTCGTAGCCGCGAAAGTCATCCCCTTCAATATGCTGGTTCTCTGCATCCAGACGTTCACCTCGGGGATGGGCGGCGCGCTGTGGAATCTTTCGAACATTCGCATCGTCATGGGAATTGTTCCCCAACTCGGACGCCCCCATTTTCTCGCGCTCTATAGCGTCGCGAGCAATTTGACCGTCGGCCTTGTGCCTTTATTGTGGGGGCCCGTGATGGATTACCTCGACCACTGGCACGTTCACTGGGGAATTTGGGAGTGGAATTGCTTCAGCCTCTTCTACGGCACGCTGGCCGGCACCATCGGCCTGGGCCTCTTTATGCTTCGGTCCGTCGTCGAACCCGTCACGATGACATGGGATGTTTTCATGACGGAACTCCTGGTCAAAACCCCCAGCCGCGCCATTTCCCGGCTCATCGGTCGATTACGCGGTCCAGCCATCGGATGAACCATTTTCTTGCCTGGCTTAGCTGGCTGACCATCCACACGATTGGTTTGACCATGCGCATGACGGTGGAGGACCGTGGAAATGTCCTCGATCAGCCGGAGCATCCCCCCGTCATCATCGCTTTCTGGCACAACCGCACGGCGCTGATGGCCCACTTTTACGAACGCTATTGCCGGGGGCGTACCGCGCTGACATTTATCAGCCGAAGCCGCGACGGTCAGTTTATGACCGATGTCGCCGCCCGCTTCGGGATCAAGGCCGTGCGCGGCAGCAGTTCCAGACACGGGACATCCGCGATGTTGGGCGCCATTCGCGCCGCCAGGGACCAAAAGGTGGACCTGGCGATCACGCCGGACGGCCCGCGCGGGCCCCGCTACGAAATCCGGCCGGGCTTGCTTCGTTTGGCCCAGGCCACGCGTCGGCCCATCGTAGCGATAACCTATCAACTGCGATGGAAGATCGAGCTCAAGAGCTGGGATCGCTTTCACGTGCCGTTGCCTTTCTCCACCTGCCATCTCGTCACCGGCGCTCCGATTCGGGTGCCTGAAAATGCCACCGAAGCCGAGCTGGCAGCGATTTTGGCGCGCGTGAAGGACGCGCTAGGCGGAGACTAGCGCGTCGCTCGCAATGTTTCTGCAATGTGTTCTAGGGGGTGGTCGCGGTTGGCTTGCCGTAAATCTGATCGAAGACACCGCCGTCGCCGAAGTGCTTCTTCTGGGTGGTGGTCCAATCTCCGAACTCGTCCTTGACCGTGAAGAGCTTCACGCTGGCGAACTGGCTCGCGTACTTGGCAAGAACGGCGGGATCGCGAGGCCGATAATAATTGCGCGCGGCGACGTCCTGGCCTTCCGGCGAATAGAGATACTTCAGGTAAGCCTCGGCCACGGCGCGCGTTCCATGCTTGTCGACGTTGACATCGACCACGGCGACGGGCGGCTCGGCCAGGATGCTTACGCTCGGGTAGACGATCTCAAATTGCCCGGGGCTCAGCTTGTCGACCGAGAGCAGGGCTTCGTTCTCCCACGCGATCAACACATCCCCTTCACCGCGCTGCACAAACGTGACGGTTGAGCCGCGAGCTCCCGTATCCAGAACCTTCACATTGCCGTAAAGCGCCTTGATGAACGCCGTCGCCTTGGCTTCGTCACCACCATTGGCCTTCAAGGCATAGCCATAAGCCGCGAGGTAATTCCAGCGCGCGCCGCCACTCGTCTTGGGATTGGGCGTGACGACTTCGACGCCGGGCTTGATCAAATCGTCCCAGTCCTTGATGCCCTTGGGATTTCCTTTGCGCACCAGCAAGACGATGGTGGACGTGTAGGGCGAACTGTTATCCGGCAAGCGGTCCTCCCATTTTGGGTCAAGAAGATGCGCGTTCTTCGCGATGGCATCGATATCCGGGGGTAGCCCCAGGGTCACGACGTCGGCCGCCAAACCGTCGATGACCGCACGCGCCTGTTTGCCGGAACCTCCATGGGACTGGCTGATCGTGACATCATCGCCCGTCTGCTTTTTCCAGTAAGCGGCGAAGACTTGGTTGTAGTCCTGATAGAGCTCCCGCGTCGGGTCGTAGGAAACATTGAGAAGTGCGACGCTTTTGGCCGCGGCTGACGTCACACCAAGGCCAATGCCCAAAGTGACAAGGAGGAGGATCAAACTTTTTTTCATGATTTTAGTTATGCTGGCGATTGGCTGATGAGATCCAGATGTCCGACCCGACGGGACGGCTCTAGATATATTGTCTATAAACATTATGTGGAATATACCCGACTACGTCAATGGAATTTGCTTTATATCTGTGCGCGTCTCTATAGACTTTACCGATGCATACGGTCATCGATCCAAGTCGACCCTTCCTCCCGCCTCCAAGCGTGAGAAGGCGCCGTAAGCATATTCTGCCCGGCTTTCATCTCACGCTCGGCTGTACGATTTTTTATCTCACTGCCATCGTGCTACTTCCGTTGGGTGCGCTGCTGGCCAAGACGGTCACGCCCACGGAGGATTATCCGACCGTTTTCAAAGTCGTTGGACATGTGTTCGCAGTGGCCGCGGACGAACGGGCGCTCGACAGCTATCGGCTCAGTTTCGGGCTCTCCTTTGCCGCGGCCTTGCTCAACGGCATCTTCGGCTTCATCGCGGCGTGGGCCCTGATCAGGTATCGCTTTCCCGGCCGGAAGGTCATCGATGCGCTGGTCGATCTGCCCTTCGCGATGCCGACTTCCGTCGCTGGTCTTGCGCTGACCCAGGTTTTCTCCACCAACGGCGGCTACATCGGCCAGCTCCTCTATGAGTGGTTCGGCTGGAAGATCGCCTACACGCCGTGGGGCATCCTGATCGCGCTGACGTTCATCGGCTTTCCGTTTGTCGTGCGCACGCTGCAACCGGTGCTGACCGGGCTGGCCGTCGAGGTTGAAGAAGCGGCAGCGTGCCTCGGCGCGAACCGCTGGCAGACGTTCCGCCGCGTGATTTTTCCCGCACTTAGCCCTGCGCTTTTGACCGGCGTCATGCTTGCGTTCGGTCGCGGGGTGGGCGAATACGGCAGCATCGTTTTCATCTCCAGCATGATTCCCTACGCGACGGAAATCACGCCGCAGCTCATCATCATCAAGCTGGAGGAATTTGATTACGTCGGAGCGGCGGGCCTCGGCCTGGCGATGCTGGTCATGTCCTTCGCGATTGTCGGGACGGTGAACCTCGTGCAGCACTTCACGGCCAAAAGGCGGGGGGTGGCATGAAACGGGCGAGCTCCGACCATTGGCTGGCGCGCTATCTCCTGATCGGGATCGTGTTCGCGTTTGTCTTTTTCTTTCTCATCTTCCCGGTTTGCGTGGTCGTGATTGAAGCGCTACGCGGCGGGCTCGCGCTCTACTGGTCGGCGTTGACCGCGCCGCATAGCTTGAGCGCCATTCGTTTGACGCTGCTCGTCGCGGTGGCCGTGGTGCCACTGAACACGGCCTTCGGCATCTGTGCGGCGTGGGCGGTCACCCACTTCAAGTTCCGAGGCAAGGCGTTGCTTGTTTCACTCATCGAGATTCCGCTCTGGGTTTCGCCGGTGATCGGAGGTTTGATCTTTGCACTGCTCTTCGGCCAGCAGGGATTTTTCGGGCCGTGGCTCGATGCGCACGGCATCCAGATCATGTTCGCTTATCCGGCCATCGTGCTGGCCACGGCGTTTGTCACGTTTCCGTTTGTCGCGCGCGGGCTGATTCCGCTGATGCAATCGCAGGGCAGTGCGGAGGAGGAAGCCGCGCTGACGCTCGGCGCCAACGGCTGGCAGCTTTTCTGGCGCGTGACATTCCCGAAAATCAAATGGGGCATTCTTTACGGAATGATCCTCTGCAACGCGCGCGCGATGGGCGAATTCGGCGCGGTCTCCGTCGTGGCGGGCAGCGTCGACGACCGGATCACCATGCCGCTCCAGATCGAGCAATATTTTCTCAACTTCGGCCTGCGCGAGGCCTTCGCGCTTGCCTCGCTTTTGCTGCTTTTGTCCGCTGTCACGCTGGCCGTCAAGATCGCGCTTGAGTGGCGCCGTCTTGCCCCCAACATTGTTCGCCCGCATTAATTCCACCGCTAAATTATGAGTGTCGCGTCTTGCCTCCCCTCGTTCCCGAGTTTTACTTGGGAACGCCTCCCGAGCCCCGCGAAATTTCATTTCGCGCCTATTGAGATCGGCAATAAAATTGCCTCAGCAAGACTGCCGTCCGCAGAACCGTTCCCAAATGAAATTTGGGCACGAGGGAGCAGAGGGTGCTTATGAGTGTCGCCGTCAGCCATATCTCCAAACAATTCGAGACCCGGGGTGAGCGGGCCGTGGCCGCGCTGCGCGACGTTTCGCTCGAGGTGCAAACGGGCGAACTGCTCGCTCTGCTGGGGCCGAGCGGCAGCGGCAAGACCACGCTCCTACGCATCATCGCCGGGCTGGAGATCGCCGATGCCGGACGGGTCATCTTCGGCGACGAGGACGTGACCGAAAAGAATGCCTACGCGCGCAAGGCCGGCTTCGTCTTCCAGGCCTACGCGCTCTTCCAGCACATGAGCGTCTTCGAGAACATCGCCTTCGGCTTGCGCGTGCTTCCCCGCAAAAAGCGGCCCGACGCGGAGGCGATCGCCAATCGCGTGGGCGAATTGCTCCGCTTGATTCAGCTCGAAGGTTATGAGAAGCGGCTGCCCTCGCAACTCTCCGGCGGCCAGCGCCAGCGCGTCGCCCTGGCCCGCTCCCTGGCCATCGAACCGCGCGTGCTGCTCCTCGACGAGCCGTTCGGCGCGCTCGACGCCAAGGTGCGGAAAGATCTCCGCAAGTGGCTGCGTGAATTCCACGACAAGACCCACCTCACTTCGCTCTTCGTCACGCATGACCAGGACGAGGCCTTCGAGCTGGCCGACCGCGTCGTCATCTTCGACCACGGCCGCATCCAGCAGATCGGTGCGCCATCCGAGTTGCGCCAGAATCCCGTGAATGACTTCGTCCGTGAGTTTCTGGAAGTTTAACTTAGTACATTTTCGATGTAGATAGACGTAGGGCTTTTATCCCTTCGGGATAAGTGAAGAATCCGCCAACCTAAACCGAAAATGCATTAGTAAGCGAACAGTAAAGGATGAGAACTGGTGCTTTTTTTGCGCCTGAGAGGAGGATTAAGCAAGAACAACTCTCGCCCTCGCAACATCTTCCGCAATCTGCGCCTTCAACGCATCAATTCCTGGAAACGCCATTTCATCGCGGAGCCAGACCATGTCGGAGACCCAGAGCTTCTGGTCGTAGAGATCCGCGTCGAAATCGAGAATGTGGACTTCAAGTGAATCAACTCCATTCGACGTGAAGGTGGGGCGGTTGCCGAGGTTCATCACGGCGCGATATTTGGTCAGGTTGCCGGCGACGCGGGCGCGGACCGCATAGACGCCGCGCGGTGGCAGGAGCTGCTCGACGTCGGCGAGGTTCGCGGTGGGAAAGCCGATCTTGCGGCCACGCTCGTCGCCATGCACCACCTTGCCGATGATGGCGTAGGAGCGCCCGAGCAATTTCGCCGCGTCGTCGAAACGGCGGGAAAGAATCGCCTCGCGGATGCGCGTGCTGCTCACGACCGCCCCATCGAGCGAGACGGGCGGGATCGCCTTGACGATGAAGCCGTGCTTCTGCGCCAGTTCGGCCAGGCGGTCGGCGTTGCCCTCGCGATTGCGGCCAAAGGACCAGTTATCGCCGATGGCAACCTGTTTCAGGTCGGGAAAGATGCGCGCGATTTCGCTGACGAAAGCGGCGGGCGAAAGTTGTCTCAAGGCCTCGTCGAATTTCACCGCGATGACAGCAACCGTGCCCTGTGCGCGCATGTAGGCGACTTTTTGTTCGAGCGTGGTCAGGCGCGGCGGGACGCGATCCGGCGCGATGACGCTGAGAGGATGCGGCTCGAAGGTGAACGTGGCGACTTTGCCCTCGAGGCTTTTCACGACGGCTTGATGGCCGAGGTGGACGCCGTCGAAGACACCGATGGCGAGTCCGGTTACGCCGGGATGCGGGTCGAGCTGGGAAAGGGGAACGGGGCCGATGAGCACAAAAATCGCGAGGAATTATCTCCGCCGCAGGCGCGAAACTTCCGGCAGCGTCAGCAGCGACGGGAGCAGCGCGTGCGCATCGGTGGTTTTTTGCAGCGCGTCCCAACTCAGCGCGCGTTCGAGGGAAAAATTGCCCGACTTGAGGCGGCTCAGTTGCACGAGATGAGCGCCGCAGCCAAGGTCCTGGCCGATATCGTGGCAATAGGTGCGGACATAGAAGCCTTTGCTGCACTGGATGCGGAACTTGATCAGCGGCAGCGCGACGTCGTCGATGACGTAGGAGCTGATGTGGACGAGGCGAGGCTCGCGTTCCACGGTTTTGCCCGCGCGGGCCAGTTTGTAGAGCGGCACACCGCCCTGCTTCAGCGCGGAGACCATCGGCGGGACCTGGTAGAAGTCGCCGGTGTATTTCTTGAAGGCGGTTTCGAGCTGCTCGCGGGTAAGGACCGGCACCGGCTTTTCCTCGAGCGCCTTTCCGTCGGCGTCCTGCGAATCGGTGACGACGCCGAGCTTCATCGTGGCGGCGTATTCCTTGTCCTCAGCCATGAGCAAATCCTGGATTTTGGTCGCCTTGCCGATGACCAGCATCAGCAAGCCGGTGGCCAGGGGGTCGAGCGTGCCGCAGTGGCCGACCTTTTTGAAGTGAAAGCGATTGCGCACGTAATCCACCACGTCGTGGGAGGTGCAACCGCTGGGCTTGTCGATGAGGAGAACTCCGTCTGCTTCCATAATTTATATCTAATTGTCATCCTGAGCTTGTCGAAGGATCTCTGACTATTTTCTCGATACGCGTGGTACGAGCATAATAGTTGGAGATCCTTCGAAAGCGCCGAGACAAGCTCGGCTTGCTCAGGATGACGGGCTTTTTTATTTTTTAATGCGGCAATTGTTTTGCGATGAGATCGAGCAGTTTTTTTTCCAGCGCGGCGGGATCGAGCTTCGTGCGCAGTCCGGCCGCGAGCCGGTGACCGCCCCCGCCAAATTCCTTGCAAATCTGCTGCACGTCAACCTTGCCGCGGGAGCGCAGGCTGGCGCGGGTCAGTCCGTCGGGAAGCGATTCGAGCAGGAACGCGACCTCGACGGTTTTCACCGCCTGCAAAAATTCGATCAGGCCCTCGCTCTCGTCGGGGATGGCGCCGCTGCGGGCATACATTTCGGGCGTGAGGGAAAACCAGGCGACGCGATTGGCGTTGGTGAAGCGGATCACCTTGAAGACTTCCGCGACCAACAACTGCCGCTCGGCGCGAAAACTCTGGTAACAGGACTCGGCGAGATCGGTCGGGTCGGCGCCGGCGGATACGAGCTTCGCCGCGACCTCGAACGTATGCGCGGTGGTCTGGCGGTAGCGGAAGCAGCCGGTGTCGGTCATGATGCCGACGTAAAGATTCGCCGCGACTTCAGGCGTGAGCGGCCATTTGAGCGCGGTAATGATCTCGTACAGCACCTGCGCGGTGGCGGGCGACTCGGCGTCGATCAGGTTCAGCTTCGCGTAGCCGGGATTGCTGACGTGGTGGTCGATGGTCGCCTCAGGCAGGCGTTGCCATTGGTCGAAGGCCGCGCCGTGGCGCTTGGCGTCCGCGCAATCGACGGAGATGATGAGACGGTCGGGCTCGGGCGCGGTGGGGAGGGGCGCGGTCAGTTCCTTGCTGCCGGGCAGAAATTCAAAAAGGGGAGAGAGCCCGTCGGCGTTGACCGCCAGCACGTCCTTGCCCATGGCGCGAAGGCTGAGCGCGAGGCCGAGCGTCGAGCCGTAGGCGTCTCCATCAGGGCGAACGTGGGAGATGACCACAAAGCGTTCGTGCCGGTCGCAGAGCTTTTGGAATGAAACGAGTAATTCGGGATTCAACATGATCGAAAACACCAGAGGCTGTCCGAAAAGTCGGCGCGGGTCACGCCGAAAGGATTTTTTATCTGGAGCAAGGAGCCGAGCGAGGAGCATAGCCGTAGCTACGTGACGAGCGAGCGACGCCGCTCCAGGTAAAAAATCCTTTCGGCCCTTCGGGTGACGGCGAATTTGGGCCGAGCTCTTCGTTACACACTCTTTACGTAGCTTAAGCTATGCGCTTTGCTCGCGCCTCGATTCGGCCCAAATTCGGCTCGTCACGTGACCCACGCCGACTTATCGGACAGCCTCTAGCAATAGAAGAGATGGAGACAGGAGTCTATCTCTTATCTCACCACCGCTGACGGTGACGGTTACTTGGGAAGGGTGGGCACTGCCCCGTGAAGGAAGAAGAAATAATAGCCGGCCCCGGCGATGGCGAGACCGACCAGTACGATGACGATGATAAGCAGCATTCCCTTGCTTTTTGCCGGTGCGGGTTTGGCCAGGTCGTCATAGCTGATCGCCGATTCTCCCTTCACATAGGCGCTGTCATCCTTGGTCTTGCCGGCCTTGCTGGCCGGTCGGGGCACGGTCGTGGGCATCTTCACCGTTTGATAGTAAAGAGCGCCGCTGCTGGCCTGGGTCTTGAGATGTCCCGATCCCTCCTTGGAAAGGGGGGCTTCCGGCGCGATCAACTTGGGGCGCTTGACGCCCGGCTCGAACTTAATCGTCACGCTACCCATCTGGATCGTGTCGCCGGGGCGCAGGATGACTTCACTGATGATTTCGCCGTTGACGTAGGTGCCATTGGAGGAGTTGAGATCGCGCAGAACGATGTCCGGGCCGCTGTGAACGAAAATGCAGTGGCGGTTCGAGATCGAAGGGTAGGGCAGGCAAATCTCATTGCTCGCGGCGCGTCCGACGTGGGTGTATTCCTGCGTCAGTTCATAAATGGTTGGCGGCAACTCAGGGCGGGTGATGGTCAGCTTGGGCTGACTGTCCTGGATGCGGATGGTGAGGGGCTCCGCCGTGGTGATCGTCTTGCCGCCGACAGGCCTGAGCATTCCCACATCGGCCCGGCGCGCGCCTTCAAACAAAAGCTGCTCCCAGGTTAGCGTAATGGTCCTTTTGTGGGGGAGAATGTCTTCGTCCAGGGTGAAACCGCCCCCGGGCCACAGCAGCATGGCATAGATGGCTTCCTCGCCTTCGGTTGTGCCGCAGAGGGCATGGAGCACGCCGCCCTGCTGGATATAGATAAAGCCGTAGGATTCGCCAGAGCGGAAAGTAATTTGACCGCTACGCCGGCTCAGACAGCACATCTGCAGCACTTCCGGCAATCCCATTTGGGATTCAGAGGTAAAACCCGAAGTGGCGGAGTGTTCAGGATTCGGAACCGGATTGCTGTTGGGATGGCTCATCGTGTCGATATTTGCAGTTGCAAGTGAAAGATAATAGTGCACCATCAAAGCGGCTTGACAAGCTTAAGCAGCTTCTCACAAAAATACCCTCGTATATGGCATTGTTTTCGTTCGGAAAAAAAGATAAAAACCCGCCCGAAGTGGCTGCCCCTGTGGCAAAAACGCAGCCGACGCCACCAAAAATTCAAAACCCGCCTGGTTCGGGGTCCTTTCCTGCCGTCAAGCCTCCGCAGCCAACCGGTTTGATGCCTGCCTCCGTGCCTTCGGGGGTGGCGACAACCCAGCCGATGATTATGCCCAGAACGGGCTCGACCGGCCTTAAGCCCGTCCGCCCCGGCGCGACCGGGCCGACCCGCTCCACACAGCGGATTGTCCTTCCGACCCCTCCCGGCGCCCGGACGAGCGCAACCAAAAGCCTGGGCATGGGGTCCACCAGCGGTCGCATTAATTTGCCCGTTGGCATGATCCTGCGCTGCCTGCCTCCCGAGGTACTGGCGGACGACCTGGCAAAATTTGAAGCCAATGGAATGGCCGCGACGGAGATCGGCATCCCCATGAATATGATTTTGGGCCAGCTTCCCTCTGGAAAAGTGGAAATGGCGCTGCAGGACCTCGTGCCGCATTTTCCGGCCGGCTACCTGCAGCCGACGGAATCGATCACCAGCTATCTGGCGACGATCGTCAGTCTTCCGCTGATGGATGTGGTCATGCGCATCCCCCCGGATCTCCTGGCGCTTCGCCCCGACCAAAAGGATGTGGATGCTTCCGTCATCAACATGGCGGACCCTTTTACCGAGGAAATTTTGCGCGAGCAGGCGGAAGCCGCGCGCCGGCAGCAAGCGCAGACCAATATCATCGAGGAAAGCCAGGTGCCGCAGGAGGAATTCGTTCCGCGCGACCTGCAGGCCGGCACAGGTAAATTGATCGCTCCCCCCAAACGCCCCACTGCCGATCCGCTCACCCCTGCACGCAATTCGGCCCCATCGGCGTCGACTCCTCCTCCGATGCCGCCCGTCGCCAAGTTGCCGACGCCGCCTTCGGTCAGCGGCTTGCGCGCGGCCCCCGGCTCGACTCCGGGTGCGGCGCCGCCTCCTTCGATTCCTGTTCCAAGTTCGCGGAATGCTTCGAGCCTGCCTGTATCAGCCTCAGGCACGTTGCCGGCCCCCATTCGTCCGACCACGGTGCTTCCGACGCGGCCCCAGGCTCCGGTCACGATGCAGATCGACACGTTGCCGCTGCCTAAGTCCCAACTCGCTTCCCAGTCCGCGCCGCCGGTTCCTCCCGTACCCCGCCAAACCGGCACCATTCCGGCCCCTCCGCCACCCCGGCACACAACCTCGCTGCCAGTTCCCCGGCGGACTGCTTCTGTTCCGGTTCCCGGCTCGGTTCCAACTCCCAGCGCTGAAGTGGCGCCTGCCCCAGCTCCCGTCCCGGGCGCTCCCGATCCGGGTGCCGACGACCTCCAGCGATTGGCCGCGCTGGCCATGGCGCAACTTGGCGATGAAGGCGCCGAACCTGTGGCGCAAGCTCCCGCCGAAC
>Ga0116229_10002708_pt1 | contig 28810 bp, 28 predicted proteins | sample S1TSphgellanicum_3_FD_87313 | JGI IMG/M metagenome (GOLD analysis project Ga0116229, IMG submission 87313) | Host-associated microbial communities from peat moss isolated from Minnesota, USA - S1T2_Fc - Sphagnum magellanicum MG | ecosystem: Host-associated > Plants > Peat moss > Unclassified...
TTAACAACTGTAAATTTTTAGGCTATCCCACCCACACAATGGTTCAAGTCATCGGGACAAAACCAATGCTTATGGTGCTCAAGTGATCCGCCATGATACATTTATTGATTTGTAAATGTTGATCCTTTCATTGCAATTTGAACACCATGGTTTTTTGGAGTGCTAAACATTGAATTGCAAATTTGGATGGGCAATGTTCAATACACCACTAGCCATCAACACAAATATTTTCCTTCAACTCTAAGCCACTGTGAGGCATTTTTGCACACCTTCAACATGAAGATATGCACTCACAAAACCCACTTGGAAGTGGAACTATTATGTAGTTGTAGTCTAACAAGTAAGGTGGTTCAATGTAATGCAATGAAGTTCACTAAGAATCTAATAAGTTGTGTCCACTTGGAAAATACAAAGACATTGTGGGAGAATCGTAATTCACCATGATGGAATGTGAAGGGGCATTATGTTGATGTTCATTCAATGTCACGTTTGATGGTTGAACCTTTTTTGTTCCATTCATTATAACATTTACATATAACCTCCTAATTTAACATGCATTGGATTTTTGAAAAGCTAATATAAAAAGGAACCATGTTACAAAATCTTATAAATTTTTATTTTTTTGATCAAGAATTAAGCCTTGGGACTGAAAATCACTTTGCTTAGATTGAGGAAAAAAATAGACAATTTCAACCCCTTCTACTTTTGACAAGTGTAGCTCCTTTACAGCAAACCTGATGATGCTGAAATTTGGAGAGAACCTTCTACACCTCCTAAAAAATAATTGTCTTAAGTTTAACACAAATTCAACAATGGATTTGGGAGGAACAACTATTTGAAATAAAACTCCAAAGGCTTTGTCATGAAAATCCTTCCATACTTATTTTTTGCACACATCTTTTTCATGAACAACACATTTCCACACATAAGAACTAATATTTTCCTCACACATTCATTCTCCTCCTTTCCGTTTCCCTCAACACAAGATATTCCTCTCTCCCTTGGTAAGCCTCCATGACCTCTCCTTGAATTTGTTCCCCTTACCCAATGGAAGCTTCGAAATCCTCCCCTCCAATCAATGGCCTCCTCATCCTTCAAAAGCTAACAAGAATTGAGAATGATTTGCCCTCCAATTGATTTTAGAATGAGAATTATTGGGCCCAATGAGACACAAAAAAATTCCATCCTCCAATCAAATAAGATGACAATATTCATGATTAATGGGATTGGAGGACTCATCCTTCCCCTTATCTTGGATATCTTGATGAGGTTCTTGAGCTTGATCCTTATCTTTTCCGTCCATTGACCTTCACATCCCACTTCTTCATCCTAATTATTTCAAGTAACTAACTACTAAGACAATTTATCGGTAATAACAAGCAAACATCCTTGAGTCTTTACTTGATTAAATCAATTCAATGGCTAGAGTAACATCTTCGCGTACCATTTTTTTTTTTGATATCCCTTATTTATTTTTTCTTCCATGCACTAATTAATTATGTAGTACATAATAAATTGAAATTAAAATTTGCATCACAAAAACCCCCACATACTTCTAGATCCACCGTTGAAATTAGGGTTCGATGAATCCATTAAATCTAGGATGTTTGAGTTTTCATGAGGTTCCGCCATCATTTCCACACCTTACGCCTACCCTAATTTATTAAATAAAAAAATTTCGACCCATTCTGAACACAAGTATCACATTGTTTCTACTACCCTCTTGGTTTTTGTTGATGCAGGTGAGAATTTAGTCATGGTGGATGATGTTGCTATGCTTTCGAATCCTTTAATTTCACTAGTAAAAAAGGAAGAGCTTGAAGAAGCACTGCTTGATGTAAATGTCTCCCAACGGTCGTGCGAAGAAAAACCGTTTAGAAGAGTGGTGCACACTCGAGTTGATCGTTCGACATGGGATCGTCGATTGTCTCTTAACCCACATGCCTTAGGAATCTATTTAAAATTTGTTCTTGCTTGTGGAGCTGCACCAAAAAGGTTTGAAGAGTGTCAATGTGAAGATGACGATGTTCGTCTTCATTGTCGAACTTGGGTTCCCGGTGATGGCCATTATCGTTGGCTACGAGGCCCAATCAACCCCCTTTCCATGGAGCATCGAGCCGAATACCTAGCTCGCACCATTCGTCGCATTATGGAATTTTTGCAATTGTGATCTATCCCCTTAAAGTTGTTTACTAAGTTGTAATTCACCAAAGGCCACTCAGGTGGAAATGTTAATACTTAAGTTTGAATTTGATTATATTTAAGAGTTTGATAGAAGTGAAAACTAAATAAAGATGTATTAGGACCACATCTTAAAAATCTTTCAAGTATATCATTCGTGCCTGAAGATTATTTTACAAACTAATTTAATATTGTCATGACGAAATGTTATTGTTAATTATGGGCTTGTATTTCTAATATATCAATAAATCACATCTAATTCTACATCCCCTTTCCTTTCTCTACAACATAAAAGGATAATGCACTTAACAAGGTTTACTGGATCCTAAAATTAACTAAGCCTTGCATCAATTTAAATAAAAGAGTCTTCTACGCTGAAATATCCAAAAGCTAATTCAACTCTTAATAATTATTACTTGGAGGTTTATGAGGATTCAAATAATTAATACTAAGAAAAACTATGGAACTAAAGTTTAATAATTTGTGGTATTATAATCCATGACTCACAGCCACCTCAAGATAATAAAGGCAACAAATCACTCGAACTAGATGGCAGTTGTTGAATGTGTATTCCTCCACAAAATTAGGTTAAGGAATTGAAATAGATTCATGTGGACAAGATAAATTCACATAGTTAGGACAATGGGAGTCTTCGTTTACACTTAGAGGATAATCAATAGGTCGTTTCATAGACTTAAACACCTCTTCTCCTTCAAAATGCGGGAGGCGATTTGTGACCCAGTTGTGAAATTTGCCACAACAATTACAAGTTTGGAAGGATCATTTGATCCTTATGTTGTCTTCAACAACAATTCATTTTTATCAAGTCCATGCCCATTTGGGCCACTTTGCAAGTATTATTTATACAATGTAGATTGTTTGAAAACATGAACATAGTCATTAGACGTTGTTATGTACAGACAAATGCCGCATTTTCCCGTTGTAACAACCAGATGTTATGCACAATTTTTGCCAAATTACAAGTGGGCATGCTTGCCCATTCCTCATCATTGAACTTATGTAGGTCAAAGGAAAAAAAACATTAACAAAATCTAAAATGTCACAATGAAGTTGAAACAAAAGTGCAAATGGGATTGGAGAGCAAATGGAATTCCTATGTTAAATGCAAACAAGAAAGAGTAAAAAAAAACTAAAAGATGAAATACTCACATGGACCATGAACCCTCCCCATTGTTTAACACGAAAATGCTAGAAGCTAAACCAATTGCCAAGCTCATGGACACCTACCTCAAAAAAAACCCTTGAAGAGAGCCACCAACAACAAATTAGAGCATACAAACTATCAACCTCCCCACAAGATTTTGAACCCTTGTATTGGTGGCAAAGAGAGATGTGTTGACCTTGAAATTCAAGTTTAATCAATTGTTTAATGTGTTTATTGAACGATTGAATCTAGTGGAATAAACATATGTGTTCCTTGTCAATCATCCTCATAGAGAGGTCCCCCAATCCATAAACAATTCTCACGGCATTCCAATTGGCTTGTGCACTATCAACCATGAATCCCTTGAAATTCGATTTTTGAAAATCGTGCTTTTGCATCGTGTCATTAAGTTTTGTCCACATTACTTGTTGAGCCTTTGTGTCCTTAGATTGCATGTCACAAACCGCAATGGTCATCACTTTGCAATAGGTCGGACCATACACATGACAAACCATAGTTGTCCAATTAGCCACACACTTCACATGATCAAACATGATCCAAGCATTTTGCAAGTCCTTGGAAGGTTGCATTCGTGTGACAAGACTCATTCCACTCCCCACACCATTTATGGACATCTTGAAAATGAACACCTTTTGTTTTAAAACTTGTCTAGGGAAACAACACTCTTGGATGTAGTCATATCGACTTTTAGACTTCAATTCAAGGATGTTATCAATGTAACCACCACCTGGATGATGTTTGAAAGAAGCAATGAGGTTATGAACGTTGGGAGAATTAAGTTCACAAAACTTGTCCTAGATTTGCTCCAATTACTCACCTTCAAGAAGTTCCACTTTACCATCACTACAATCATTGAGTAGATGCCTAACCAAAAAGGTCTTGCTTGCACTCAAGGAAATCATAGACATCTTTGTGTTAGGCATGCGATCGACCTCCTTTGCAATCAACCTTCTAATCTCTTCTAGAAACTCCTTGCACTTGCCAACTATTATTAAAAACACTCTTCTCCTAACCCAAACTTTGATTTTCCCATTTGACTCAATTCCCATTTGAAGATGTTGGTTTGCCTTTAGTTGTTGAATGAATTTTTCTTGTTGTTCACCCTCCTTCTTATGAGTTCTTCATATTGCTACCAAGAATTCTTCAACAATATCCTCTAGTCCTTCTCTTAGTTTGGATCTTTAGTTGTGTCCATCCTATATATTGTTTCTGTCGAAATGTCTCCAACACCTATTGATTTTGACATTTCAACTTGTTTTGTCTCTTTCTTCAACCTCTAGTGTCTTCTAGACTGTTATGGGTTGAGTGGCTATTGGTGTTGAAATAACTATCATTAAAACTTCGTTCCTTTCTTCAAACCTCCTTCTATCCTCTCTGGCCTTGTTGGATTTGATTTGCTCCTACGCTTTTTCTATTAGCATGTTGGTCTCCATAGGGTTCTGTAGCTTCTCCGTGGCACAACACTCCTGTTTAGCCATTTTTTTTGTTGCTATGACCATAATGTTCTACTCTTCCCTTTTTGATACGACTTACTCTAAACCTTGTTCATCCTCACCATCACCTGCTACAATATCTTCACTTGTTCTTAGTGCTGGTAGTGGTTCAACATGTTATATTGCAATACAATGAGTATTCCCCTTTTGCAGTAGCAATAATTTAGGGTGTTCCTTTGCCATGATGACAATTACTACTTCCTTCCTTCCTTCTTCTTCTAGTTGACTGGCATTACAGCCCGCACATCAATGATAGTCTACATTCTTTTTCTTGGCATGAAAACTTTTTTTTTTCTTGGGCCCATTTTTCTACATAGAATTTTCTAGTGATGGTTAAGGTAAGACCTATTTAAAAGTTGTTTCCTAGTTTACCAACTTTTTGTAAAGAATAGTAATTTTGTTTTGTAGCTTTTGCATGAACCATGTTCCCTAATTGACAAGTCCTTCTTCAACTACTTGAATAATGGCAACAAGTGCATCAAGTACATGCTTGTTACCTTGTTTGAGGGTCAACACTTCCATTATGGTTGTTAACATCATGACCTTCAAAGGTCCATTTGCCTTGGCTATCAAGTATCCAGAGCATGGGATATAGCGTTTCTCTTCTTCCCTTGTGAAGTACTTTGTAATGGAGACATTGTAACCTTCCTTCCCCCCTACAACTACTCCAATACAAGGAAGTTTGAAAACCTTTGCAATAGTTTCGACTTGTAATTTGATTTGTTTTCCATGCAACATTGTTATTTTATTGGTGACTTGGTAGTTATAGATCATCTCTGTGACTATGGAAAAATCAACTATAGTCTAGTCGAACTTCCGAAGTTGGGCGAGGCTTGCCTTTTTTGCCCAATTCACTTCTCATCTCTCCACATACCAAATCATATTGTGCATACATTTGACAAAATTAATCATCTCCAAATCCTTTCCATGGTGATACTCCTCTCAACTTCTTTTACACGCCATCATTTTGGAGCAACATTAACACTACTGCCTTCCAAATTATGTTTCATTTCAACAATTTGTTCCTTGTACACATTCAACTTTCGATTCCATAGTACTATCACAAAATGTTGGTAAGGAGGGTGTAGAGGCTCTTGATACAATCTAATGAAGAAAAGATCCAAATTCAATTGCAGTATTTGAGTTTCCAAACGTTGTTGTTTTGTTGTGGAATATTGTTGTATTTTGAACTATTACTTTGCTTCCAAATACTATTGCATTTGCAACTAACTTTCTTCAAGCTTGTGATCGCACTACGCATGCTCTTCTTCTTGGAATACTCTAAATGTTTTTCTTAGTATGATTGCTTCTCTTCATCAAAGCTTGTTTTTCCGATCCTTCATAGTAATGCTTGGAGTCTAAAAACTTGTAAAGCCCTCTAAGTCTAAGCTATCAATGCTACTTTCTTCCCCATCTACATTCATGTTTTGTTATTCTTTGAATTTCTTTTTAGTGTTCTCACAACAAGATTTATGATTGTCTACTACTGCAGAGCGTGATGCATGCCATCTTCTTGCATAATTTTGTGCAAAAGCCTTCCCATTAATTCCCTCTTTCAACAACACTTCTTGCTCTACTGGAACTCTTCTTCTTTTGATCTCTCTATCCCGTTCTTCCCATGCCTTGGAATTCCACTTGGTAATACGCTCATTGTTTCGTCTTTCCACAATGAATACATGTGTTTGATGGGCCATAATTCCTCTTATTCTCTAGGGTTTAGTAAGTGTAATAATGGCCAACAAGGTTGTTGCTCATCCATAGGTATTGTGAGTAGGTTGTTGGAGTCTTCCTCTATTTGCTTTCCCATAGTAGATTTATTTAATTTAGAACCCTTACTCATACTTGTATTAGCAATGATTATTGGAACAATTTGGGCGGGTACAATTGGTTCAATGTTTTTAATGTTCTCATGCACTTATGTTTTCTTGAATTACATTTATGTTTTCTTGTCTTAATTTCCTTAAACCTTGGCTCACCACTTGGCAGTCATTCAATTTCATTTGTGTCGTCATTTTTGTTCCATAGCTCAAGTTCAAGTTCTTTTGGTCTAGTTTTACAATCAGTCCAAGGTAGATTGGTAGGTGTGGTATGTTCATTCTTCTTCCATACTAACTTAACTCTTCCTTCGATGTTCACAATGATTGTCATTATGATGGTAGGTGTTTCACCATGATGATATTCTTTTAATTTATTAATATTCACCCTCTCCACGTCATTGTTGCTCAAAGTACTCAATTCCACTATGTTGTTATTGAGTTTTTTTGCACGTTATATGGGCCTTCCCATGGTAACTTAAGCTTACTTCCTTTAATTTTTGTTGCCTTTGGTAACCAAAGTACCAATTTGCTTTCTTCAAAAAAAATTGTTTTGTTTTTGTCATCAAGTGCTTATGTCTCCTTAATAATTGGATGTGATTCATATTTTTTCCGACTTGCCAACGTTCTTCATCAAAATGAACCAAATCCTCCATCCTTACCTAAATTGTTATTTCAATATATCATTGTTAGGTACATCTTGAATCCATTTAGTACATACCGAGTATTTTGTTGGCATCATAGGTTGGGTTCCATAAACCAACTCAAAAGGGGTATATTGAGTGGTTACATTGTATGTCGTTTGATATGCCCATAAGGTTGTAAATATCATAACATCCCAATCTGTTCAATTTGCATAAACTATCTTAGCAAGTATGTTGCCTAAATTTTTATTTGTTGACTCAAATTGTCCATTCCCTTGGGGATAATAAGTTGTTGATTTTTGATGGGTGATCATAAATTCCTGTGTGAATATATCCATAGTCCTATTAATGAAATGACTCCCTTGATCATTCACTCAATGCATTGGGCATCCAAAGCATGTGATAATATGCTCATACAAGAGTTTTGTTATACTTTGAGCCATATTATCCCATAAGGCTTTTGATTCAACCCATTTAGTTGTATTATCCATAGCTATGATGATATATTGGTTGTTGGTATACCTTGTTAATGGTGTGATTGGCCCCATAGAATTGAGTCCCCATTTCATAAAAGGTTGAAAGGCCATAATTGGTTCAAGGGGACCACTACCACTCCGACATAATGGCCCAAGACATCGACAAATATCACATATTTGGCACATTTCAGCTGCATCCTTATTTAATGTTGGCCATTAATACCCTAAAATCAATATTTTCTTAATGGTGGTGTTAATGTTAAAATGTCTTCTGGTAGTCCTTCATGTAATTCAACAAGTATTTTAGTAGCTTTAGTGGGTGATAAACATTGCCATAAAACACTATCTAATCCTAGTTTGCATAGAACTTTGTTGTACAATATATATGGTCTAGATTTGACAATAATATGATTTCTTTCTTCTTTCGGTATATTGTTTTCAAAATACCCTTTTTGTAAGTATTCTAGTATGGGACCATACCAACCTAAAGTGAATAAAATTGCATCAAGTAATTGGGGTTCGACTCTAATAGCCGGTTCACCATGGCTTATTTGGGATAATTGGTTTGGCACAAAGTGAATTCAACTTGGTTTGTAAACTACTTTAAAATCAAATTCTTGTAAAAGTAACAACCATTTCACAATGTGGCTTGTAATGACTAGTTTATTCACCAAATATAACAAAACTTGATGATTAATAAAAAATTTGAAAATATTTCCAAGTAAATATTATCAAATTTTTTTTACTACATAAATCATGGTCGACACTTCTTTTTTTGTGGTGGAATAGTTTATTTTAGCACTACTCATTAATCTACTAGCATAGTAGATTGATTTGTCAATAGTATTATCTAGATTTTGTTACAACATAACACTTAAAGAAAAATTGGATGGATCAATATGTACATGTAATTCCAATTTGGTACAATTAGTACATGTAAACATGTAATTGATGTTTTCATCCATTCCCATGAGTTATTACATGCATCATCCCAATTGAATGCTTCATTCTTTTTAAACAGCTTACACATTGGTGTAGTTTTATTAACAAAATCTTTGAAGTATCATTAATAAAAACATGTTGCTCCAAGGAATCTCTTAATCTTGGTGATGTTAGTTGGTGTTGGCATTGTGGTAATGGCTGTAAGTTTTCATGGATCCACTAGTTCTCCTTCATTACAAACAATGTGTCCCAATAATACACCAGAATTGACACAAAAAACACATTTTTTTCTAGATTAAGGTTGATACCATTGACAAGACATTCTTCCAAACACTTTCACAATTACTTCAAGCGGTCTTTTTTATTGCCATAAACACTAAAATCATCCAAAAATACTTGCATAAAATCATTCAAATATTTTAAAAAGCCTTTGTTATTATTTTTTGGAAGGTTGTTCGAGCATGACATAACCCAAATGACATTACATCGTATGCATAAGCACCCCATTCCAAAATTTTAAAAAATTATCTTTATTATTTCAGCCATTTTGACTTGGTTATATCTACTGTACCCATCCATGAATGAATACATTTCATGTCCAATAACATAATCCAATATTGAATTAAAAAAAGGTAATGGAAATGGGCATTTTTTTGTTTGTGCATTTAACTTTTGGTAATCCATGCATATACGTAATTTACCATTTCTCTTTAGCATAATGACCAATGGAAATAACCGAGGCATTGTTTCAATTGGATAGATAAATATTGCATCAAGTAATTTATTTAAATCTTCTCTAACTTTGAAGGCATAATTTGGAATCATTATGCCTTTGTTTAACAGGTTGAGCATATGCCATGAGTTCAATTTTATGCTCACATATTTCTTTAGGAATCCCTCTTAATTACTTGTGACTCCATGCAAATGTCTTTATAATCAATCAATAAGTATTTGACTTGGGATTGAAATGTAGTTGGTAAAATCGCACTAATTAATACATCTTGATGTTCTTTTTTGCTTCCCAAGTTTAACTTTGCAAGTTATTCTTTAATAGTTATAATCCAGCTAGTAATCTTTTTGTCCTTGATGGTTATATTTGTTGTCTCATCAAGAATTAATATTTCACCTAGTCGGTGTTCATAAAAAGACACTAGATATTAATTCTTCTCTTCTAGTTATAACATTCCACAATCAATTTCAAGTAAGAAATATAATTCTTTTGGCATTACTTCTTTTATAGGACATAACTATAGAGCTACTTTATATGGTTCCTCCTTTTCTTGTTTGAAAAGCCCTTCTTCCCAATCAAATTCATTATCCAAATTTTTGGGTCACTGTGATGACTTAATGTTTACATGCTTAATAGTGCTAAGCATGACTGTTCTATTTTTAGAACTAATAGTAAGGGTGTTATCACCCCAGTTATGATGTGTTTTTCTTTGTTTCAATCATGGTCTTCCTATAAGCATGGAATATGCCTCAATTCCATTCTCCATGTTCAGTATTACTATTGAGATTTTATAAACACAACTTGCCAAATTGAATTTCAAGTTCCTAATCAAGCCCAATGGCTAGACCTTCCTTTGGTCAACCATTCTTACTACAAACGGAGCTAATTGAGGTTTCCTCAACCTGAGTTTCTTCTTTAAACTTTCCGAAATAATATTTACATTAGACCCTCCATCTAGTAATACATCTCAAACTCCAAATGTCCTTATTCAAACTTGAACATTGGCACTGCTTCATCGAAATTTTTGATTTTTATTGTGGTTACTTTGCATACATCAATTATTTGAGGTTCTTTTATTTTCAAAAAATACTTTTCCATTATCAATTTGAGTTGTGGAAAAATCCTTAATAATTTTCCTAGTTTAACTTTCAATTTTAAATTCATCATCATTTCTCGTAATTTTATAACGTTTCTTAGCTCACAACAATTCTCAACTATATCCTTCTCCACTAGTGGTTTCTTTTTAACTTCTTTTGTGGAAAAAGTTCTATATTCTTCTTCAACCATATTGGTATTTTCTTAGACATTATCTTGATTGTATCAATAATTTTTTTGAGCCTCTCTTCTTGTCTTGTGGATTTACCAATCCCTTTCCTATGGGTGCTAATGTTTGGCATAACAATATCTTAAGTCATTTCGAACTATTTGCTCATACCGTTTTTCTAGTTCAACTTGTCATCTCTAGCGATATTAGCTAGACTTGATGAGTTGTCTTCATCCATCATCTGGACTCCAACAGTCAACTTGGTTTTCCCAATCATGTTGACCTCACTTGTCGACTTATGCACTTTGTGGCATGTCGACTTCACTTGTTGACTTGTTCTTCTATGTCATGTCGATTTCACTTGTTAACTTGTTTTTATGTGCCATGTTGACCCCATTCGTCAACTTCATGACATTAGTCATCCCAAAATCTTTTGTTGGTTGTCCCTCTGCCATGCTTAACCGTGACATCTTAGCATGGTTTCCTAGGTGATTTCCTTCCTTAGTCATCTTTGCTAACCAACTTCCACTTGGCGAATCATCTTGGGGCAAAGACATTCTTAATGGTGCATCTCTACTCAACCCATTTGCCTACAACTTGGTGGGTTCTAATTTGTTATGTTTCAATAACTCCAACGATTTGTCTTCAAACTTCTGTATGGATTGTAGTTCTCTTACTACATCTTGGAGAACATTTTTTTTTCATTCCCATTTGGTTCATCATCCTCTCGTAGGACTTAACTCTTTCTCATGAATTTCTTCCTTAGGCATACGAACCTTCTAACCTCTCATGGTCACAAAAACATTTAATATTGGTTGGTCCTAGTCGATCATAACCACATTCATTCCAACTTTTGGTTTGGACTTCTTTTCTTCTTCTTCCATAACTTTCTTCCAAATAGGACAATCCTTCCTTACATGTCTTTTTTTTACAATAGCAAAAAAATCTTATGTTTCTTTGTCAAAATGCATTATTTTGGTTATAACCATGTTGATTATACTAATTGTTTTGATTTTGTTGTCCACGCTAATTTTCTCCATTATATTGTTGATTACCAAATTGATTCTATTGTGGTGGTGTTTTATAAATTTGTTGTTGTTGTTCTTGAATTACTGGTACTTTAGTTTGCACTATGTGTATTGGGGCAATTTCCCTTAATGGACATCTTCCACTCACTACTTTGTTTGGGCAATGATTTGTATTATGTTCATTGCTTTTACATATTTGACATAACTTATTTAAGAGTTTACATTCTTTGGTAAATTGTCCTTCATTATAACAATTCTGACAATAAACACCTTTTTTAATAGTGTCAAATTGTACTTCAGTATCCTTCTTTTTGGTTTTATAGTGATTTTCTTCATCTTTTTCATTTGATTCTTCATTGTCAAAATTAGCCTGATGATATCTTGCTATATTCTTTCACCTTACTAGTAATTTTTCTTCCACAATTATCTCAGATTTTGTTACTTTTGCCAATGTTTTTCATGGCATACTAATGATAACAATTTTTACTCTGGTTCATAATCCGTCTCTAAATGCTTCACAGAGATAAATATCATTAGGTTGTTGTGGAATGACTACACATAGTCATAGGAATCGATCGTAATAGTCCTCCATCAATTCATCTTTCTTTTGTTTTGCATAACGCAAAGTTGCAATAGCTTGCCCTTCACTTCAAATTTCACAAAATTGTCTAATGAATGTTTGTTGTACTTGATTCCATGTTGCTACTAGATGTGCAATTTCATATTTAGCAAACTAGTTGGAAACTTTTCCTTTTAAAGAATTTGGAAAGTATTGTATCTTACGATTGTCTGTATCCTCACCATTGGTTATACATACTTTGGTTAGTTGTCAAATGTGTAATATTGGATTGTCATTATCATGATACTTTGGTAATTGGATTCTCAAAACATTAAAAGGTATGACAACCATGATGGGGGCTACATTCATAGTGGGTATGCCAATTGATTTGGTCAATGTTGTATGCACACTTGATTGAATATTTGTTTTAACAAAATTAGAGCTTTGAATGAATAGCTTGAACCAATTCCACCTCTATTAGGCCAAATTGCCACTTTGTGGCCTAATAAATATTACAAATTGGCAAATGTAGTTAGGCCAACCTCTTTTATTTTTTAGGATATTATGTAAAAGGTAATCACATCTTTCCAAAATTGGGCCTAAACTCAAAATTAGTTCTTGGGGCTTCAATTTTGGAAAGGACTCCAAACATGAGACTTTCTTTTCCTTCATCATTATGAAAGTGTGGAGTAGAATTTGCCAACTTTGCAACAATGTCATTGTCAAATATGTTTCATGCACTGTTCACCTTTCCTTCTCCTACATTGTTTCCTTTACTCACATATTTTGAGTTTTGTTTACATAAACATATTTTAGGTAAGATATAAGAATTCATATTGTGAACTTTGAAGTTGGGCTAAACTTTTGAAAGACAATGTCATTATAATCACAATTTGTAAGTTATGTGAGAAATCAAATATTTTGCAAAAAATTGGTAAATGCTTGAGGACCCACCAAGTTGTTCAATTTCTGCCCCATCTTAAAAGGATTGTACATAGGAGATGGTATGATAGATTATGGGTTGACTGAATATAAAACTCAAGATTCCTTTTTTTGTACACCTTTGTGTTCCCCAAGTACCATCAAATGGTAACTTGCTTCTTTTTCCATATTGAATCTTGAACTGTAGAAATAAAGATTAAATTCATTTTTGTATTGATATTATTTTTATTTGTGACATTCCAACCCCGCAAGTATCATACACAATGAAGCCTTTACTTATTTGAACCTCTTCCAAAGAGTTAACAAGGATAAAAATTTGAAATTTATTCAAAGGGAGGGGTTGAAGTCCACAACCTCTAGTATGACAAGGCAAGTGGTGGAGCCACCTCTCAAATGTAATGTTGATCTTCCAAGAAATGATGAAAATTTTACAACACCTTTGTTGCCTCCATAATATTCGTAGTCACCATCATGTTTAAACAATAGAATTGAGGTTGAAATTATGCAACTTGGAAATGGTATTGGAAAATGCTTAAAGAAAAAAAAAAGGGATAAATATCACAATTGGTTTTCTGTTGAATTATGAAGGCTTATACTTGCTACAATGAAAAGAGTTTAAAATACAAGGGATTGTGTTTGTTATTTTAGAAGGGCATATGGGTGTCACGAGTTCACAAATAGACCATATGACAAGCTTTCATGTGGTACATTGGACAATTGGTTCACTACAAGTGGAGACCTTAAATGTCATGTTCCAAAAATGGTAGAATGTTCATATTTTTGAACTTCTAATGGAAGACCACATAATGAAGATATTTTATTTTTTATGGATCTTGCCATTGTCAAGGCATTCTATGATTTACTTTTGAGAATGAAGGTAGTTGGTTAGTCATTTCATGATGGGATTGTTTAACCAATAATACTTGTTTATTTCATGGCCATTAAAGAGAATTACAGTCACTTTGAGATTCACAAGGAGGTTCATGAGATAACATTTGAATTGGAGTTACATGTTGCCTAACATTGCACATGGGGAAACTCCTTAATGATTGGGAAACTCAAGGTAAATACATGGTTTTAGATTAATGTATCATGTGCTTTCATATGAAATATCACAATCACTAATTACATGAACATTGATTAAACTAGTAAGTACCATTCACATCATTGCTCAATTTATCCATATCAATGCATATGATATATCTAGTTTGATGTGACCTTAGGTTCACGTTATGATGTCTCATTTCAATTCATACATATGGTAAATATCAAATTGTTCATGGGTATTATGCTAGTGATTTAAAAATGCAGATTAACATGCTGCAACATATTTAAACATTGATATAGCAATGTCCAATTGCTTCTTACCAATGTGATTTTTGGCCCTTATTTTCAAGGGATTTACTTAGTCCCTATGTTAGGGGAACACACATGGGAAAGATGTGGTAAGAAGGGTGTGGCACAACTTGGAGTTCAAGACAAATGAGTTGTGACATGTGTTGTTTTGGTTGCATCATATGGGCACATGCTTCCTTTCCAAATTGTTTGCGAAGGGAGGACAAAGAAGTCATTGCCTATGAAAGCACTTGAATGCAAAAGAGTTTTAAGATGTGATTTCAAAATGACTTCAAGTCACAATCACTAATCCAACCTTGAAACTTGCAAGGAGTTTGTCACAGAGATTGTGGTTGCCTTATTTTGAGTTGGAGTAGCATTGTCTTAGACTGCATCATAACTAGAACATGGTCTAGTTGATTTATTGTTGGAATAAACATTAGTCAATTGAATACCATAACTACATGAAGGACAAACACCCAGACATTCATCCATTGCTTATATTGGCTAATTGTACCTCCAAATTGCAGCCTTGTGATATGGTTTTGCAATGGCCTTTGTGCTTTTGTGATCATTTCAATTAGCACAAATTATATGTGAGCAATTAGGGAAAAGCAGGGCTCTAGAAGATGTTGAATTGCAGATAGATTTGCCCACCATGCATCAGATGGTTTTATATTGGTTGTGGTTGTTTTATGTGAGTTGTCATAAGGACAAGATTATATTAGGATGGCAGGATTGCGGGATCATGAGGGCTTTTGATCATAAATTTCAGATTGAGGTCGTGGGTGCCAACACAATAAAGTGCCTTTTCAGTTCTCAAACATCAAACCTTTTCACACTAGTGGCCTTGACCCTAAAAATGTATCGTACATTTATCTTGATCCTGATGTAGAGGAATGCATGAGCAGTTGTTGAGTCAATCTTCCCCTTGAAGATGACATTGTACCTGATTTAAATGAAATTAGCTATTGCCAACTTCACTACTTGCAGGAAGTCTAAGTAAATAAATATATTGTTTCTGAAACTTTTGGTATTTTTCTGAAAGTTAGGTCAATTGCCCTCATAATTTTTGACACTTTAGACTCACTGCCCAGATAATTAGGCCAAATTGCCTTGAATTCATTTTGGCCTAACAGACCCAGCAGGTACGGTACCTAAACTCCTGCAGGACCATCCACAAAACAGTTTATCTGGTCTATCTGGTCTCTAAGAGCAGCTCCAAAGGTGTTCAGTTTGTGGCCCAGCAATTTAAAATTGGATGATGAAGAGTATGTGGTTGAGCAAAATGATTTTGGCCCAACATTTTCCAACATTATGCTGAACTTGGTAAAATGCACAGCAAAGCCTAATAATTAATGTCATGTGACTGCTATATTCATAGCACTTAATAAATATGACCTGACTATTGATCCCTATTTGTGATGGGCCAACCGTAATGATTGGTCCACGTGGTTTCAAGGAGTAGTTACTACCAATATGCAGTCCCAGTTTTAGTTTTATGGGTGACGCTGGAGGAGGAAAAAAAAACTAAACTTGGATGCCAAAAATATTTTTGGAGACTCACATTGAGCGCGGCTGGAGATGCTAACAGGAATTAGCAGCATTGAATTTGCTTCACTCGCCTCTATAAACTGAAGTCCGTGAGGGAGTCCCTCCACATCTTCAAGTTCTGATTCACCAGTTCCTGCACCGTGCACTCAGATGCCAAATGCTGCAGACCAGTGCAGTCGATTGGACCCTAATTAGTGAAGTTAGGTAGAATTATGGGACCAAAAAGGTCCCATGTCTATATATAGCCGCTCTTCCATAAATCGCCAGTCTATCTCTAACACAAAATTCTGTCTTCTGAAGTGCGATTTGCCAACTGATTAGGAGATTGGTGGCACCAAAAAAAGGTTCTTCCAATGTGTACTTTCTGCAGCAATGCCAGTGGTAGCACAACCATAGTCGTCTTCTCTGGAGCTTTAGGGAAGCATAGCTCCCATATCCACTTCAATTGTTATTAGTGGAAAAAATGGCAGGACATTCTTTGAGCTATGTTTCCAAAAGCAGCTGATGACTGATGAAAACCTGGGTTTCTATTCTGTAAGGGACTGGATCTATTGAAACAAAAATTTCTTCTGCATAACAAAACTAGAAGAGCTTGACCACATTTGCACCATTCCAGGTTTGCAATTTACATAAACATTGTGCACCATTTTGAGCTTTTGACAGGTTCTCTATTACCTTTGTATGGTAGCCTCTAGTTGGCAGTGCTAGGTCTCAAGTGCTACCTGGTTTCGTTCTACTTTGAAAAACTGCTCCCCATCCACTAGGTGCACATCTAACCATTGTTGACTGTAAATCAGGTTCTTTGGTGCAGGATAAAGGCAAATAAGATGCAACTTCACTACAAGCAAATAGACACATTCTGGGGGGAAAGCCTTCTATAAGCAAGACTAAGAGGATATTGGTGATCTTTTTGGAGATTCAACCATACTCTCACAAGCTACACAGCTTGGTCCTTGGTTCAGCAAAGAGACTTGACAACGGAGTATATGCAAAGCCAAGGTGCAAATTGAGTGACTTGAAAGGCTTTTGAGATGCAGCTGGGTGATGATAAGAAATGGAAATATTGCATGCAGATAAACAGTCCTTAGATCCTGATATTGGTCTGTCACAATGTTTGATGTCAAAAACATCTATTGCAGAATAAAGTGATGAGGTATATTCTAAATAGTGGCAGCTGGAATTTTAGGTAAATTGGTTGCTGACATCCTTCCTTGAAGACCATGCAGTGTGCAACATATTTCAGCAAAGATAAAATTCATGATCAAAGCTGTGAGGATATAATGCATCAACATCAAATATTTATGGCATATCTGAGAGCTGTATATTATGTGCATAGCCAATTCCCATGTACCAATTGCCAATTCACCTGAGAAATTTGTGTGTTTCCACTGGCTAACCTTCCCAAACTGCACTTGAGGAAAGAATTTCTCTCCTGCTTCAAGCAGTAGGGGATCATCATCATCGCTCTCACATTTTCTCAGGAAACCCAAATCAGAACTGCAAAACTCTACATCACAAATTGAGCTTTCAGATCACCATGGTGAAAGGTCAATACTTAGATTAGCAATTCTGAATCATAATTCATTGTGTGGATGCAGACAAGGAGTGATATCTGAATCTTGTGTCATTGTCTCCAATCAGACCCCAGGAACAACTAGTATACAGCTACTAAATGTGCAGTAGTTACCACCATTATAAAACAAACAACTGACTTTAATATCTCATAGATGAATTTTGCGTTTTGCTATCACATGGACACAAATCTATTGAACCATACCTGAAATCATTCCCACATGCCCTTCTAGGTGGACCCACAAGTGTGGGGGACCCCTAGTTAGGGCCCAAGTCTGGACCACCACGGGGGGGCCCTCGTGGCAGCTTGGGTTGTGAGTCTAAGTCTTGGGCTGGGTTTGACTCCCAATTTGGCAGACTCATGAGTCGCATAGGTGTCGACGAGCGAGGGTTTGAGGAAGGGGGCCCGATGTGTTGGCCTCGACACACTAAGTCCTCAAACTAGACAAAGTCTATGGTTAGGTCGAAAGATAGGAGATGATAATCATGGGCAACAAGGCCTTGGACCACTTGGGAAGTTTGCAATGGGTATAGTCCCACTTGTCTAGAGGTCAGGAATAGCCAAAGGTAGCGAAGTAAGCTTGAATGACGAAGCTTCACCAAGTGCGTGGTTTTCCATGTCCAAGTAGTGTAGGTATTTGGGGAGGCATGAAAATGGAATGGGGGCGACAGTGGAATGGCGCCAAGTTGTATTCAAGTGTGATAGGTGGTATCAGAATAGGTTCCTAGGGTTGATTGGAAAATCTTCCAAGGCATCTAGGGGAGGTGAATAGGTGAAGGCAAATGGCCTCAGATGAACCGATGCGTAACACACATGTTGTGGTGGAACCCAAGGCCAAGAAGAAGTACAAGACTAAAAAGGAGAAAGAGAAGGACATCGCCATGGAAGAGCTAATGATAGCAACTTAGACCATGGTGGGTGAAGAGCTTCTTGATGAAGAGGCCCAAAGTTTGAAAGACTTGGTGGAGGAAGCGTCAAAGCCTCCTCCACAAAAAACTAATAAAAAGAAGACAGGGAAGGATGAGGCAACTTTGAGCAAAGCCAAGTCCCATGAAAGGACTCCTTCCCTTGTCAAGCAAAGAAAGGGAGAAGGTGAGGTCAGCATGGGCTCACCGACAAAAATTCCCATGGCTCCCAAGAAACATAAGGGGAAGGAAAAAGTTCTTGAACCAATTGTGGAGTCGTCTGAGCACATCGACTTTCACTTTTCTTTAGTCGAATGGGGATGTGCACTCCTTGATTCTCCTTTTGAATGGGCCGAAGAGAGGAAAAGGGGGCAAGTAGGCCCTAAAGCGTTCAGTTGTGGATGAATCTCTTGAGAAGCAAAAGGAGGAGGTTTTAAAGGTGGAAAAATTGTCTAAGGAATTTTTGGCTCTTGTGGAAGCGTTTTGTGTGTTTGTGGTCCAACAAGGGGAGGCCATAGCACAAAACTAGGAAATGACCAAGCTTATGAGTCGCATTGCAGAAGGTTTGGGTGCCATTGGTAGTGCCCCAAGTGGGGGTTCTGCCAAGACAACCATCAAGGCGAGGTTACCAAACTCCTTTGTTGGGAAGGAGACTAAAACCAAATGGGTGTGGTCGTGGTTGCACGAAGTAGAAGCGCATATGGAAACACACTGCTTCAAAATTAATAAGGAGCGGATCCATTTCGCTCAAACCCTATTGAAAGAGCATGCATGGGAATGGTGGATGTCCCAAAAGCAAAAGACTCCCAACCTACTTGAAACCTTCACATGGGAAGAGTTCAAGTTGTAATTGGATGGAAGGTTCATGCCACACCACTTGGTGTTTTGGGATGGATGGAGCTTTTGGAACTCATCAAAGGGGACAATAGGGGCTTGTCGGCCATTTACATCTAGGACTTCAATCCCATGTTAATTGTGGTCCCCCTTAAAGATGAGTATGTTTGAAAATTGATCTTTTTGCATGGATTCAAGTCCATGGGGTTGGACAATAGTCTATTAAAGGATTAACATTTTGGAAACATGCCAAGGGTTGATGAAGATGGTGGAGTGTATGGAGGATGAAGCCCTTCCATGCCCCAAAGGTGAAACTAGAAATAAAATCACCTAGAAGAATCAAGTCAACCCAAGCAATGGAAGCAAGGGTTGTAATATAAGTGTAAGTGGGGCCAAGGGAAGCCAAGGCCTCCAAACAACAAGGAGAAGTCAATGACCAAAGAGCAACCGGTCAAAAAAGGTGAACCGGGACCTGTCCAAGGTCAAATGTTTCAATTGTGACAATAACGAACATTTGGCAGAGGATTGCCCCAAGCCACCTTGGCTAAATGATTGCATTGCCCAAGGTAAGTTGATTTTCCAAGGGGGTTTTGTGGCCAAAATAGGGGCCCATGAAAGCAAGGCCTCCAACTTATTAAATTTAATTGTAAGATAAATGTTTATATTTTACTAGGTACTCCTTGCCTTTAAGGCATGTTTGTTTTGTTCAAAGTATGCCTTTGATTTCAGCAGCTAACCTATGATCAATGGGTCAACTTTCAATCACACTTTGTTTTCGATATGGTTTTTGGTTATCATATAGAAACAATTTAAGTTTTGAAACATGGATGGTTGGATGTGCCACAAAATTAGCTAGTAACTTCAAGGTGTACACGTCGAGATGTGGCTTATGTAAAATTTCATAAGTGCCCACGTACTTGGCAATGACATGTGGGGCCAATCCATTGGACATCTTAAAATCTCGGATGTTTAGCCACACATGTTGCCCAACCTCAAATTCAACATGCTTTTGTGTTTTATTGACATGCTTTTCATATCATTTTTGAACTTGTTCCAAAAGCTTCTTAATTCAAGCATATTTTTTTTCACGCCCCTTGGCCATCATCCACAACTCCCTTGGACTAATCTCTTTGTCCCATGGGAATGGTTAAGTGCATTGACTTCGTGGCTTCCTTTCCCAACGCTAATTCAAATGGAAACATCTTCATCACCGAGTGCATCATGGAGTTGTAATAGAACTCCACTAGGCCTAGGTGTTCACCCCAATCTTTCTGATCGACACTAACATAATTTTTAAGGTATTAGTTTAACACCATGTTGACACTTTCTATTTGGCCATCATTTTCTGGGTGAAATACCATACTAAATGACAATTTTATCCCCACCTTTTGGAACAAATGTTTCTAGAAGCCTGTTGTAAACTTGGCATTTTTATTGCTTATGATAAATTGTGGCATCCTGTGATGCATGACCCACATATTGAAGAACAACTTTGTTGAGTCAAAAGTTGTCACAATCGTTTTAATTGGAACCATTTTTGCCAACTTAGAGAATCAATCAACTACCATGAAAATGGTATCCATTCCATTCCACTCAAGCAACTAGGTCATGAAGTCCATGGAAACATTTTCCCATGGCTTGCTCGGAATTGGTAGAGTTTATATAACCCATATATATTTTTGTATATGAACTTTGTACTTTGGCACTTGACACAAGTGCGCATGAAATGCTCTACATCTTGCTTCATTTTAGGCCAATAATTTTTTTTTCCTATAACCATTTTTGTGACTATTTCCCCATGGTGTCCTACCATGGGCACATCGTGTTCCTCTTGCATGATTTTCATGTGTAACTTCCTTGTTGGCACATAGATTCGGGATTGCTTCCATATGAACAACCCTTATTTTTTGGTGATGTTTTTCACCTTATGTCATTCACACAACTTTTTAAAGTGGTGTTGAATGAGCGGATCTTACATGTAAGCTTCCTTTATCTTTTGCTCTAAGTTGCTTTTGCCCTAGAAGATGGCCTATAATGCCTAGGTCTTGGTCGAGGGTTTTTTTGCTTGGAATTCCTCCTTCCTATTCAGTGCATTGGGGACCACATTGTTCTGTCTTAGTTTGTGGATTAATTCCACATCCAACAATGCTAAGGTATCATGCCATCTCAACTTCTTTGATCTTTAGTTATGTTTCAAAATACTACAAGAAGACATTATCCATGTAGACCTTAATATGTGCATCCCCAAATAGTGTTGCTACATTTTTAAGCAACACACAATGACATACAACTCTTTCTCATGACGTGGCCATCATAGTTGTGCCCCACATAACTTTTTTCTCTTAAATGTAATCAAGTGCTGATCTTACATGAACACCCCACCAATAGTGAAGTCACTAATGTTGGTGTGGACTTCAAATGGTTTGTGAAATTTAGGAATCTTACCATAGGGATGAATGAAAGCTTCTCTTTCAAGTCCTCAAATGCTCTCTACTGTTCTTCCTTCCATTCAAAGGAAAACTCTTTTTTAAGGAGGTTCAAAAGTGATTTTGCTAATTGGAAAAAACTTTTTATAAACTTCATGTAAAAGTTAGCTAGGCTTAGGAAGGATCGTATTCCTTTGATTGTGATTGGCCTTTTCCAGTCCTTTATGTCTTCCAACTTCTTAAGGTCAAGCCTCACCCCTTCTTGTGATAATATATGCCTTAAGAAATCCATCTCCTGCTAGGCAAACTCATTCTTTGCGATGTTGGTAAAGAGTTTGTTTTCATGGAGCTTGTTCAAAACATATTCCAAATGCTCCGCATGTTCCTTTATTATTTTGGAGTACACTAAGATATCATCAATATATATGATCATGAACTCATCCAACTTTTCATGGAAATTGGAGTTCATGAGGGTTGTGAACATTAACAAAATGTTATATAATTCGAATGGCATCACCAAGAACTCATATGAGCCATACCTGGTCCTCATTACCATCTTTTCCACATTTTCATCCGTGATGCGGATTTAATAATACTTTGACTTGAGATCAATTTGGCTAAAGTATTTTGCCCCATTGAGTTGATCTAACAGATTGTCAATGTCAGGTAGAGGATGATTATTCTTTATCATTCTTTTATTCAAGGCATAGTAGTCAATATACACATTTTCAACTTGCCGTCCTTTTTATCCACAAATAAATAGATGCCCCATAAGGCAACACTATGAGAAATTGTGTCCACAACAACTAAACTACCCTACAACTAAAGCTCTAAAATAACTAATATACAACTACATTGTAATTGTCCCATGGAAATACAACAAATTAATAAATAAAATGCCATGTCAAAAAATCGAGGAGTTGTATTATAGTTGCAAGATGTATATTTATACAATATAATGTATGCATTATATATACAATTATAGTCAATCATGTTTAACTTTGTTGACAAGTTGCATTTTAGTCGCATGTAACAATTACATCACAACTAGGACAAATTGAATTACTAATCAACACCTACTTTGCAATAAATGTATGGTCTTGAGTAACACATACGATGATGCCATGTGTATACATTTCCACCGCCTAATATATATGACATTTCAACTTGTTTGCAACTATTATGCAATTCTATTTCATTAAACTTTAAATATTAAAAATTTGGGTAGGAAATGCTTAAGCAAGTGACACATGGTAGTATATCAACAAATCTATTTGAATGCATCAATGACTTCATGCGCTTATGCTTGTTGTCAAGAAATTCAAAATAAACTTTAAAAAAAATCTTTTTATTCAAACATTTTGTGTATTTCCTAGTTTTTTGATGATGCAATTTTCATATCATGTGTTATAACTAAGATTATTTTTATTTTTTAAATTTATAATTATAATTAAAATGTTGTTATAAGTTATATTATTTATTTAAATAACTTGGCGATTGAAGGTTTTTGTTTTTTATTTTGGAGGTTGAAGGTTTTTATTTTTTCTCTTGAAGGTTGAAGGTTTTTGTTCTTACTTTTAGAGAGGTTGAAGGCATTTGTTTTTACTTTTAGAGGTTAAAGGTTCTTGTTCTTAGAAAAGTTGAAGCTTTTTGTTTTTTTTTTTAATGTTGAAAGTTTTTGTTCATATTTTTGGATGTTGAAGGTTTTTACTTTTATTTTTTGATGTTAAAGGTTATTATTTTTACTCTTGGATGTTCAAAGTTCTTGTTCTTACTTTTGAATATTGAAAATTCTTACTTTTATTTTTGGATGTTGAAGGTTTTTGTTCTTACTCTTAAATGTTGAAGGTTTTTATTTTTGGATGTACATCAAAATTATGTATACAAGGTAATAATTTTTTAAAAGTACCTAAAATTGTAATTCAATTTACCTTATTGTAAATATAGTATTTGATTTTATTTGCAAGTGTACAAATTATAATTTAATTTGTATCAATGTTTTATATGTTGCATTTTAGTGACAAATTGCATGTTAGTGGTAGTATAATTGTAAATTAGTTTTATTTAAGTTGAAGGGATTATTTACATATTTTTGACATTATAATGTTATGATATGCTACTAATTTCATTTCACATGTGGAACTAAATGTCATAACATGGCTGATTTCAAGTAGATAAGGTGCATTGAAGAAATTGCATGGCTCAAATTCCATTTCAAAAAAAAAAAAAGTTCATTTATGAAACATAATATTTTAAATGACAATATTTGATTGTTGTAGGTCATCATTTTTATGATTTGACCTTTTGTTTAAATAGAAAAAAATGTTTTTTATATATAGCTTGACATTATGTTTAGATTCATAGTTAAATTATTTTTTGATAGAAATTTTTTAAAATTTTTTTGTAATGTATTCTTTAGTATGGAATGTAAATGTATTTAAAGTTTCAAATCCATTTCATGTTTATAAATAATGATGTCCAATGCAATTCAACATTATTTATTATAATTAAGAAAACATGATAATGGTTGTGTGAAGTTTAGATAATTGCATTGTAAGTTGTAATTTAGTTGTTTAAAACTACTAAAATCAACTACCATACAATTGTTTTGAAACCCAAATTTAAACACCTAGTTGCAAATTAGTCACTAAATCCTTTATTTTCATTTCATCTTTAGTTGTAAGTTAATTGCAAAGGATAGGAATGAAATTCATTGCTCAAATGGATGAATGAAAGAATGAAAGAATATATTTGTTGAACTAATTGTAAAATATAAGAATAAAATTCATTTAACAAATGGATGAATGAAATAATTTAAGATTAAATTCGTCAAACTAATTGTAAAATAGTTGCAAAAGGCATTAACATACGTCATTTGTCAACAAATGGATGACATGCCATGTTGGCATTTTGTTCACCACGTTGGAATGTGTGAGAATTTGCTGTGGAGATTAATTACAAAGAAGTTGCATATAGTTGCATGTGAATTGCACCACATATACGATATTGTATATGACATAAAATGTTCGTTGCAACTGTTACAACTTGTTTGATAACACTCAAGGCTGTATAAATACCATGAGTTGCAAATGTCTATTACAACTAGAAAACCTAGTTGCAAGCCCAGTTGTAAAACCCTATATTTTTTCATAATGCGACTTGTTTTGCCGAATATACCCCTGAATGAAAAAATCGTTTAAAATGTTTTAAAAGCTTTTTCCAGTTCCTTTTGGTTTAACCTATAAGGTGCCTTGGACGGTGGGGTCGCTCCAAGCATCATTTTTATTTGATGGTCAACCTCTTTACAAGGTGGAAGGACATTTAAGAGTTTGTCTATTAAAACCTCCAAAAATTTATTGAATGAATCCAAAATGCAAGCAGGGGGTTGCTTCACCCCTTGTGGTTTAGGTTCCTCCTAGGAAACTTTTAAAGACATCAAAATCAAAAGACTAGGCAACTTCAATTCACAAGTTAAAGCAACCAAATTCACTCCCATTTCTGCCAATGCATAATTATAATTTGCATTTAAATTCATTAACTTAGAAGCACTCTAGGCATGAACTCTCAATTTACCTTTGTTGTGGAAGATATCTATTTTTGTAAGCATCCAAAAAATGTGTTTCTTATAATTACATCAAAATGATCTAAGTCACATAGGGTGAAGTTCTCAAAAAATCGAATTCATCCACAAAATAACTTGACTCTTAACGTTACATTAAGTAAGGGTCTAGCTATGGCTCGTGTCAATTGCATTGTGATGGGGTTTGCTACTAATTTGGTCTTGATTCCAAGTCATTATATTGCCTACGGAGTCATGAATGAATTTGTCGCTCTAAAATCCAAAAGATAACCCATAATTTTGCCATCATAAGGAACAGTGTGGATGAAACCTGCTCACTTAGACCACTTGCCATAAATGGTAAACATGTTCAAACAAGAAAGGGGTCATGAATTTGGAGTGAAGAGACTCAAAAGACAAAGAAAGGCCCACTTGCAAACAACCTAAGTGTTGATGAGGATATTAACTCCAAAAATGGGGGAACATGCCCACAAAATTAACTTGTCATCAAATGAAGGTAATTAAGGGTTTTCACAAACGTGGTTGATTGCAAAAAGGCTAAGGTTCACGGGGGAGGAAATAGTTGAAATAAGCGAGGAGTGGCAACCAATAGAAATGGACTTGGAGTTGAATTCAAATAAAAAAACTTCAAGGTTCAATCAGGTGAAATTAGGGTGGTGGTGTGTGTGTGTGAGTAAAGTGGCACGTCCTTGAATGGAGAAGTTAGATTTCTTGCGCATGAATTTGCGAATCATGTTCTGCTTGGGTAAAAGGGATTTGGACCATAAAACTTAATCCAACGCCATTTATTAGCACATTTGCAACCCTCGTCCAATGTGGAGGTCGAAATTCCTAAGCTTAAACTCAAAGTGAACTCAAAAGATGAAAAAGATGGTCAAATGAAGGGGATTTAAGGAAGATGTCGGGTGAGTGCACTGGGTGAAAATAGAAGACACATTTGGTAAAACCTCTTACATTGAGAACACAAAGACACAATGTGAATGGGTTCTATCAGTTAAGAAGTAGCTAATCCAAAAAAAGGTCGAGAAAGAAAATGATGGATGTGCCAAGGGCGGTCTCCCGAAGAAACATCAACAAGGATGTTAACATTTCTAAAGTGGGGGAAAATGACATGCCTTTCTAGGTGGACCTTCAAATGTGGAGGCTTGCCTAGTTGGGGCCCAAGTCCAAACCACTACGAGGTAACCCTCATGGTGGCTTGGGTTATGAGTCTAAGTGTTGGGCTGGGTTCAACTTTCAATTTAGCAAACTCACGAGCTGCATAAATGCCAACAAATGAAGGTTTGAGTGTTGCAACCTTAGCCTTGGGCTCGTGATCAAGGCAAAGGCTTGCAAAGGTGCGGGCCAGGAGTGACCCTAGGAGTCAAATTTCATGCTCCTAGGAATGCAGAAAGTGTGAGGGAATGAACCTCCACATTCCCAAGTGAGCTTCCACTTTGGGAGTTGGAGTCGAATTTTTAGAAGGCAATTTTAAAGGTCAAAATTCATTGGATTAAAAAGTTCCTTATGTCAATGGAAAACTCTTAGAACGTAAATGTCTAAAATGGGCTTGTATGACCCATTTGAGTACCTAAAACACAAGTTATGGCCAAAAGAAAGGTTGGGAGTCAAATGGTCAATTTGACTCTCGACCACTAAAAGTTAGTAATCGCCCTAATTCCCTTGCTTGTAGGTTACGCACCACATATCGTTGAAAAGATCTTGACAAAGGCTACAACTTTGTTTTGGACCTCATCTCAATGGAAGGTCTACACATAAAGTTATGGGTCTCCAAAGTCGCGGGAGTCCCAATTTTGGGAATTTCGGGACTCCAACTTGGGAGTCCCGGGACAAAAATGACATTTGGGTGCTGGTCCTATGGCCAAGCATAGAGTATACTATAAGGGGGAAGGTGGTGGCTTCCCTTAAGTTTGGGCCGTGGTGAGTCTTGTGAGTACGTGTTTGCCTGTGGTTCATCCGTGCACCAAAAGTGCTTCAACTATGCATTTACCAACTTGTTGTTTGGTTTGTACAGGTACATGTGAATAATTGAGTTGTTTATCAACCTTCCTAGTCCCCATCCTAGAGCTCCAATACACCCCTCTACCTTCGAAGTGCTGCGAACCAGGGACTGCGCCCCAACTCCTTTTCCTTCCAATGTCTTCACCTTTGGACTTGCAATGAATCCATCAAGGAGCTTGGTGGTGCATCATTGAGAAACGGGGCCCAAGGTGTTGGCCTTGGCACATTAAGTCCTTAAACTAGACAAAATCTATGATTAAGCCGGAAAATGGGAGATGGTAATCCTAGGTGACAAGGCCTTGGACCATTTGGGAAGTCCACAAAAAGTTTTAATCCCACTTTTTTAAAGGTCGCAAATAACCCAAGGTAACAAGGTAAAGCCTAAATGTCAAAGTTTCACCAAATATGTGGTTTTCCATGTATAAGTATTGTAGGTATTTGGGGAGGCATTAAAATGGAATGGGGGTGATGGTGGAACAACGCCAAGGTGCATTTGGGTGGGATACACCCCCTTTCGATTGTGATAGATTTTGAGTTGCTTTTGTTGCCTCTAATTCAACAACACCAACTTGCTCAATTGTTGCAAGCTTGAGCCATCATCATCTAGTTTCATTTTTCTGCATTTTTGAGATATGTTTCATAGAAGGGCCCAAGTGAATTAACAACCACCAGCACACTCCATTAGCAAATTGGCGGATGGAACCCCATGATGAGTCAGTTTTGGATGAACCCCTAATTGAGTTGTAGTTGGTTTCCACCATGGTAAAGGTACTTGTTTTGTAAACTCAAACCCCTTCCTATTTCTCCCCCTCTTGCTAGGTGTTACTTTCTAACCTTTACCCCCTCAACTTGCAATTTCATTTTCTTCATTCCAACACTTTTGTGAGTTACGAATTTCCTTTTTTGCACTCTCTATTTCCATGTCTCCATTGCCTTAACAAAGTTGCCATTTCCATCATTAAGTAAGGATGCCTCCTTAACACATTTGTTTTCCTTGTTATCTTCTTATTTTCTATCATCACCTTAAAGGTTGTAGATTGTTCTTTTTATTGTTGAAGGTCAAGCAATATCATCTTCTTCTAACTCTTAAGGCAAAAGTTGTATGTCATACAAAATACCACCTTCACCTTCTTTTCCCATGGAAGGTGTAAGTAATGTTTCCTCCTCTTTTCCTCCATTTTGTTGGTCATTACAAGTGGTCCCACACAAATCATGTGGGATGTATGTTAACAAATAGGAGATCTACTCAAGTGCAAACATAAATCTTTATTGAAAGGAAAGTACAACATAATGCTCACAACACAAAACACAACATCAAGAACTCTCCAAGGTTCTTGTCACAA